>Ga0209197_1000015_pt1 | contig 106795 bp, 97 predicted proteins | sample COGITO_mtgs_1105_4_FD_184802 | JGI IMG/M metagenome (GOLD analysis project Ga0209197, IMG submission 184802) | Pelagic marine microbial communities from North Sea - COGITO_mtgs_110512 (SPAdes) (version 2) | ecosystem: Environmental > Aquatic > Marine > Epipelagic ... | reverse complement strand
CATTTGAGGCTCTAGGTGCAGCTTCGCTCGCTTTCGCTGCCGGTGCTGCTGCAACGGGCTCGCTTGGTTTTGCAGGCGCAGGCTTGGCTGCTGGTGGACGCTCGGTGCTTATCTCAACCTTGCTGACTGGCTTGGGCTTTTTACGCGGATCATTACTCGCGCGAGGGCCTTCGTTTGCTACCGTTGCTGTGTCGGCTGATTCAGCCTTAGGCTTGGGGCTGGCTTTGCGTCTTGGGCGAGCGGGCTTTTTGGCCTTGGCTTCATCATTAGCGTCTGGCTTTTGATCTGGCGCACTGACAGCAGCAGGTGCCGTAACAGATGCGTCATTAGGGCCTGCATCAGCCTTCGCTGCTGGTGCTTGCGTGGCAGCTGTTGCATCGCTTCCAGCATCTTTGGCAACTCTAGGCTTTCTAGGGGCTGCTTTACGCTTTGGACGTGCTGGCTTTTCAGCGGCTGCATCTGCTGCGGTGCTAGTAGCAGGCGCCGCAGTCGGTGTCGTTACTGGCGCAGCTGCTGGTGCAACTGCAGGAGCTGTGGTTGCTTCAGATACTGGCGGTGTTGGCGCCGGTACATTCTGAGTACTAACTGTGCCTGCAATAGTTGCAGTTTGATCAATCATCTCTTTAGAAACATCCGTGCGCTGACGACGGCGACGGGGTCCACGACGTTTGTCATCGGGACGACGCTGCAGTTGATCTGCTGGTGTAGCTGCAGTCTCTTGCTTCTGTGGCGCATCAGTTTTTGCTTTTACCGGGGCAGAATCGGTCTTAACCTGATCCTTATTGCGGTTGTTATTGTTGCGGCGGTTATTGTTACTGCCGCGACGGTTGTCATTATCACGGGCTTCAGTCTTTTGCTCGCCATCTTGACGCTTGTTTTCAGTACGCGGATTTTCTGAACGATTGCCCTCAGTTCGGGTGTTTTCATTGCGAGAATCAGCATTGCGGTTGTTGGAGCGACCACGGTTATTGTTGCGCCCACGGTTATTCTGACCACCACGACTACGGTTTTGATTGTTGCGCGAATTGCGACCCTGAGTTTTAGGCTTTTCTTCTTCCTCTTTAGTCTCGGTTCCGCCAAACATGCTATCCCACAGGCGTTTAACCAGACCTGGTGCCTTAACAGCAACTGGCTCGGCCTTGGCCATGGTAGGTGCAGGGGTTGAAGGGACCAGCATCTTTACGGACGGCTGTGGCAATGTCTGTGCAGCGGCAGAGGTTTCTGTCACAATTTCGGTATCAGGCTTACTTAGCTCGTGTGCCATTTTGTAACTGAACTCAGAGCTATCTTCGTCCTGAGTACGGATACGCACAACTTCAAAGTGTGGCGTTTCCATTTCTGTATTGGGAAGAACCGTAACCTGGATTTTGTTGCGTGTTTCAATATCGGAAATTTCTTTACGCTTTTCATTGAGCAAAAAAGTAGCAACAGGAACGGGAACAATAGCGCGAATCTCGCGGCTAAATTCTTTCTGAGCTTCTTCTTCAACTAACCGCAATATAGAGAGTGCTAATGAACGAGTACCACGGATAGTGCCCTGGCCTTTACAGCGGGGACATATCTTCGACATGGTTTCTTCAAGAGAAGGGCGCAGACGCTGGCGTGACATTTCTAACAGGCCAAAGCGTGAGATGCGACCCACTTGAACTCGGGCGCGATCTACAGCCAGTGCATCACGCATTTTGTTTTCGACTTCTTTCTGGTGACGGCTATTCAACATATCAATAAAGTCGATAACGATCAGGCCGCCGACATCGCGCAAGCGCAACTGGCGAGCAATTTCTTCTGCCGCTTCTTTGTTGGTGTTGAATGCTGTTTCCTCGATATCGCCGCCTTTGGTGGCACGAGCCGAGTTAATATCAATAGAAACCATGGCTTCTGTAATATCGATAACGATAGAGCCACCTGAGGGTAGGCTTACTTCACGACAGAACGCGGTCTCAATTTGGTTTTCAATCTGGTAGCGATTAAAAAGTGGAATCTCTTCTTGGTAGAATTTTACCTTGCTGGTGAAGTCTGGCATTACAGTGCCAATAAAGGCTGCTGCCAATGCATAGGCCTCTTCGCCGTCAACAATAACTTCACCGACGTCTTGGCGAAGGTAATCGCGAATAGCGCGAACAATGACATTGCTTTCTTGGAACAGGAAATGGGGCGCTTTAGCGCCCTCAGCTTCTTCGGTAATGGTATTCCAAAGTTGCAGTAGGTAATCCAGATCCCACTGAAGTTCTTCAGTAGCACGACCAATGCCCGCGGTGCGAACAATGGCGCCCATGCCTTCGGGAATATCCAAACCGCGCATGGCTTCACGGAGATCCGCACGCTCATCGCCTTCAATGCGTCGTGAGATACCGCCGGCACGTGGGTTATTTGGCATCAGTACCAGGTAACGACCCGCCAGGCTCATTAGGGTAGTCAGTGCAGCGCCTTTAGAGCCGCGCTCTTCTTTCTCTACCTGAACCAGGACTTCTTGGCCTTCTTTAATAGCATCTTGAATACGAACTCGACCGCCTTCAGATGAAGCGCCTTTTTTGAAGTACTCGCGAGAGATTTCTTTTAGGGGTAAAAAGCCGTGACGGTCAGCACCGTAATCAACAAAAGCTGCTTCTAGGCTAGGCTCTACTCGAGTAATTTTACCCTTATAGATATTTGATTTCTTTTGTTCTCTGGTTCTGTTTTCGATATCTAAATCGTACAACCGTTGGCCATCGACCATTGCTACTCGCACTTCTTCTGTGTGCGATGCGTTAATTAACATGCGTTTCATAATTCACCTTTTACTCGTTGTGTGGAGCGAGCGTCAGTGAAGAGAATAGGGGATAGAAGGGGAGGTAAAACAAAAGGTAACGCGCGATACCAATACCAAAGAACACTAATACTTAGAGTCTGGCTGCCTTTAAACGGAGGGTTTTTGGGCAATTAATAAGCGTATCTACAGTAACAACGACACTGTTATTTGAGGATATCTGCCTAGATCTCCCAGCGTACTGGGGAAAGTTCTCTAAGTTAGTTCAACTCTACGCTGCTAAAATCTTAAGTTTCGATTTAGGCGCTTACAACAGTATCAATAAATTCTTTTGTTTGGCGCTAACCAATGTAATTCAACGTTTCGGCAAGGCTGCTTATCATAATTTGGCATCTTGGCTTACGGCAGGGGTTAGCTATAACCTGTTTCTAATCTTGTCTTTCACTGGCTGAGCTCACTCAGCTATTGTTGAATACCTGCTACTTTTGACTGGCAGATACTCTGTATTCTTTACCCATATTCTAACCTGGGCCCGGTTCTACCGAAGGGTATCATTGTTAGTATGATGGTTACCTAGGGGAACGCGCGGTGCAATATAACAACAATTATGCCTGTCTACAATTATTTAGTTGGGTGAATCCGCTGCGCATGGTTACAATGGCGCGTTTCAACCAACCTCAGTTGCCTAATCTTGTCTGAATCAGAATCTAAGCCAGAATCCCAATCACCCTTTGATAAGGTGTCCTTTGTTGATGTTGGTCCAGAACATGCTGGCCAGCGTTTGGATAATTTCCTTATCCGACACCTTAAAGGTGTGCCCAAGTCTCGTATCTATAATCTGTTGCGCAAAGGCGAAGTACGCATTAATAAAGGGCGGGTTAAGCCGGATACCCGCGTTAAAGATGGGGACATTATCCGCATTGCGCCAATTCGCGTCGCTCAGCGTGGGGACCCAGCCGTTCCTGGTCAGCAGTTGAGGCGTTATCTGGCAGAAAACATCCTCTTCGAAGATGAAGGCCTACTTATAATTAATAAGCCTGCAGGATTAGCGGTTCACGGTGGCAGTGGTATTTCCCTGGGCGCTATCGAAGCCTTGCGCGCTGAGCGTCCCGATGCGCGCTTTTTGGAGTTGGTGCACAGGCTTGATCGCGATACTTCAGGCTGCTTAATGCTGGCCAAGAAGCGTTCCGTGCTGTTAGAGCTACAGCAGGCAATGCAGCGCAATCAGATTGATAAGCGTTATCTGGCGTTGGTGAAAGGCCAGTGGCCCAAAGGTAAATCTACGATTAATGCACCGCTGCTTAAAAACCAGGTATCTTCTGGTGAGCGTATTGTGCGGGTGGATGTCGAAGGCAAAGCCTCAGTCACTCACTTTAAGATTAGCCAGCGTTTTAAAGAAGCTACCTTATTAGAAGTCACATTAGAAACCGGTAGGACCCATCAGATTCGTGTGCACTGCCAGTTTTCTGGGCAGCCCGTTGCCGGCGACCCAAAGTATGGCGATACCCACTTTAATGAGAGCCTGAAAGATTCTGGTTTAAAGCGCATGTTTCTCCATGCCAGCAATCTACGTTTCCGTCATCCGCTATCTGGGGACTGGGTGGACGTGGAAGCGCCTCTGCCAAAAGACCTCCAGCCGATACTTAAAAACCTATGACAGTAAAGTTAATAATTTTTGATTGGGACGGCACTGTTTCAGACTCTGTAGCCCGAATTTCGACCTGTATTCAGCTGGCGGCAAAGGATCATGATCTGCCTGTGCCGGACTTTAATGCCGCTAAAGAGATTATTGGGCTTGGGCTGCAAGAGGCCATTGCCCAGCTATTTCCTCAGGCACCGACTGAGATGGTTGCGGCCTTTAGTGAAACTTATTCGACCCATTACCGCACTCAGGATCACAAGCCCTGTGATTTCTTTCCGAGTGTCATGGACACGCTGGAACAGTTGCGGGAGCAGAATTACTTGCTGGCCGTCGCTACAGGAAAAAGCCGCGCGGGTTTGGATCGCGTACTTCATGCGACAGGTCTTCAAGATTTCTTTCACAGTTCGCGCTGTGCCGACGAAACTCGCTCAAAGCCACACCCGTTAATGTTGCAAGAGTTACTGGCTCTGCACAATGTAGCACCAGAACAGGCAATTATGGTGGGTGATACTGAGTTTGATATGGAGATGGCCGTTAATGCTGGGGTTCCCCGCATAGGCGTGAGCTACGGGGCTCATGAGGCAGAAAGGCTTGATGCCTTTAATATTATCGCTTGCCTAGATCGGTTTTCAGATATACATAATCATTTATAATCAATAACTTAGCCTATTTTAATCAAGTAAAGTCTATTATATGCTGATAGAGAATTGCGGTAACACCGAGCATAGATCGATCAAAGGCAGACCAATTAATGAGGTCGGGTCGTTACTATTAATTGCCGTGAACAGGCTTATTCCCAATCCCTCTGCTTTAAAACTCCCCGCACAGTCATAGGGCTGCTCGGTTACGAGATACTGCTCTATCTGTCTTTGGCTCAGTGGCCTAAAGGTAACTTCGGTGGTGTTAATCAATGAATACTGTTGCATCTCACCATCGGCCTGAAGTCGAACAATGGCGATCCCGCTATGAAAGAGCACGCGCTGACCTGATTGAGCAGTAAGCTGTGTCACAGCTTGATGGTGGTTTCCCGGCTTGCCCAGTATTGTGCCATTGAGCTCGGCGACCTGGTCTGCGCCGATCACCACCGCATTGGGAAATTGATTGGCGATTGCCTGCGCTTTTTCTAGGGCCAGACGCTCGGCTAATGCCGCTGCAGACTCGCCGGCCAGTGCCGACTCATCTACATCTGGAGAACTGCAGCTAAACTCTATGTTTAGGCGTTGCAGCAAAGATTTTCGGTAGGAGGACGATGAGGCGAGGATAAGGTTGCTCATGGGACGTATTCTACTCAGGTTTCTAGGCGAATTTTCTTTGACAGATCACTATGTTGACCCTATCATGCGCGCCTAACTGAGTACCACCTGTATTATGGCACTGCCAACTCTAATTGATCCACGTAAACTAGCTCTTCAAGAAGTTATCCTTGAGGGCACGGTTAATGTTGAAGACTTGCCCAGATTGGCGTCCTCTGTGACGGCGATTTGTGCTCCTTTATGGGCGTCTGTGCAATTTAAGTTGGATGAGTCGCGGGCGAAGGTTGCCCTAGGCAATATAAAGGTACCGGTAGAGACAGTTTGTCAGCGCTGTCTCGACCCGCTGAAGATGGAGTTACAGGCGGAATTTGCTGCTCAGGTGATATGGTCGGAGGATCATCTCAACCGCGTTGCAAGCAATTATGAGCCTTGGCTTGTGGTTGACAAGATGACTAGTTTCAGCGAGATGCTGGAAGACGAGATTTTATTGGCACTGCCCTTAGTCAATTACCATAATGTAGGTGAATGTACTGGGGATACCTTTATGCATGAGGAAGTGGATGCCGCTGGTGATGAGACTGTTTCCGACAGTCCGTTTAATGTTTTACAGCAGTTGAAGAAGTAGTACGACTGCATTTATTTTTTGCTTAGGAGTAACCTATGGCTGTTCAGAAAAGTCGCAAGACTCGATCCAAACGTGGCATGCGTCGTTCACACGATGCCCTAACTGCTGCAACATTGTCAGTAGATTCAACAAGCGGTGAGAAGCACCTGCGTCATCACGTGACTGCAGACGGTTTTTATCGTGGCGCTAAAGTCATTGAGACAAACGCCGAGTAACTGAAAATCTCTTTGGCAAATTCTCCTAGAATTGCCGTCGACGCTATGGGCGGGGACTTTGGTCCTCCGGTCATAGTGCCCGCGCTTATAACGTCGCTCCGTAAGCACTCCGGTGTCTCTGCGCTGGTCTTTGGTGACCAGAAAAAGTTGGCAGCGGAAATCAGTACCTGCAAAGATTCTTCTGTGCTCGCCCGTATTCACCTACGGCACTGCGAGAAAGTTGTTTCTGGCGATGACAAACCTTCAACAGTACTGCGTCACAAACGAGACTCCACCATGGGTCTTGCAGTTAAGGCTGTTGCCGATGGTGATGCTAAGGCCTGCATCAGTGCAGGTAACACCGGCGCATTAATGGCACTTGGTCTGGTTTTTTTAAAGACACTTCCCGGCATTTCTCGCCCAGCAATATGCACTTCGTTTCCGACGTCTCAGGGTCGCTCTTATATGCTTGATCTTGGGGCTAACCTTGAATGCTCACCCCAGCAATTACATCAGTTTGCTCTGCTGGGTTCTCTGACTGCTCAGGCCCTAGATGGCATTGTTGAGCCAAGGGTACGTCTGGTTAATGTCGGTGAAGAGGCAGGCAAGGGTGGCCAGAGTATGGCTGAGACAGCAGCCCTGTTAAGCGGTGATCCGCTGCTTAATTATCGGGGCTACGTGGAAGGGGATGGTATCTTCGAAGGCAGCACCGACGTTGTTGTCTGTGATGGCTTTACCGGTAATGTTGCCCTTAAAACCAGTGAAGGCCTGGCCACCATGATTAATGGAATGTTTAAAGAGCTGCTCAGGGGTAGCTGGACGGCCCGAATTGGTGCGGTCTTTATGCGCACTCTGTTGCTGGGTTTAAAGTCTCGATTGGATCCAGCCTTATATAATGGTGCCTATCTGCTTGGCTTAAATGGCATCGTGGTAAAAAGTCATGGTGGCGCCTCTGAAAAAGCCTTCGGTCACGCCTTAGATGTGGCCATAGATGCCGCAAAACATGATCTGCCTGAAGTTTTGTCGCCTATACTTCAAAGCAAGATGGACAACGGAATTAAATAGAGGATCTATGAACAGTAACTTAGCATTTGTATTCCCCGGCCAAGGATCACAGAAAATTGGCATGTTGGCAGATTTAGCCTCAGCAAACCCCCTTGTTGAACAAACCTTTATTGAAGCATCAGATGCTTTGTGTTATGACGCCTGGAAGCTGGTCCAAGAGGGCGAGCAGGACGACATCAACCTCACTGAGCGCACTCAGCCTATATTACTGGCGAGTAGTGTTGCTATATGGCGGTTATGGCAGGAGAAGGGCGGCCCAATGCCAGCTCAGTTGGCTGGCCATAGCCTCGGCGAGTGGTCTGCACTGGTCTGTTCCGGTGTCCTTGAATTTGCTGATGCGATAAAAATTGTTCGCGCCCGCGGTGCCTTTATGCAAGAAGCAGTGCCTGTTGGTGTAGGTGCTATGGCGGCTATTTTGGGTATTCCTGATCAGGTTATTCTCGATGCCTGCGCCAGCGCACGTGAGAACGATGTGGTTGATGCGGTAAACTTTAATGCGCCTGGTCAGGTGGTTATCGCCGGGTCAGCGGCTGCTGTTGATCGCGCTATCGAGATTTGCAAACAGGCAGGTGCAAAACGCGCCATGACCCTGCCCGTTAGCGCACCGTTCCATACGTCATTAATGCAGCCCGCTGCCGAGCAGCTTGCGGAGATGGTTAACGGTACTGCTTTTGCTCAGCCGCAAATTCCGGTTTTACATAATGTGCATGCTCAGACTGAAACTAATCCAGAGTCTATTAAGGCGCTGATGTTAGAGCAGATATACAGGCCCGTAATGTGGGTTGACTGTATTCAGGGCTTGAAAGCGAATGGCACTCAAATATTGATTGAATGCGGCCCTGGTCGAGTTTTAAATGGCCTCACCAAGCGTATCGATCGTGACCTGACGTCATTTTCGACAGACGATGTGGCCAGTCTTGAAAACGCGTTGACGTCGATTTAATTCGAAAGCGGGATTCTTTTTTACAGGAGTTTTACGCGATTTTTACGAGTATTTTACGAATATCTAACAGGAGAACAGCATGGCTGTTGAACAAAAGGTTGCTCTGGTAACCGGAGCAAGTCGCGGCATTGGGGCTGCTATAGCTGATGATTTAGGTGGTTCCGGCCATATTGTTATTGGTACTGCTACCACGGAATCTGGCGCTGAAAAGATCACCCAGCGACTGGCAGAAAAAAACATTGCTGGTCGCGGCATGATGTTAAATGTCACTGATGCTGAGTCTGTCGACGCCGTATTAAAAGCTATTATCGAAGAGTTTGGTGCGCCTACCATATTGGTTAATAATGCGGGTATCACTAAAGACAATATTCTTATGCGCATGAAAGAAGAGGAGTGGATGGACGTTATTAATACCAACCTAACCTCCGTTTTTCGCCTAGCTAAGGCCTGTGTGCGTCCTATGACCAAAGCTCGCTGGGGCCGTATCATCAATATAAGCTCCGTGGTTGGTTCTATGGGCAATGGCGGGCAAAGTAACTATTCCGCAAGTAAAGCCGGAGTCGAGGGTTTTGCGCGGGCACTGGCCAAAGAACTTGGCTCGCGCAGTATCACCGTGAATACAGTGGCACCCGGTTTTATCGATACGGATATGACCAAAGACCTCCCCGAAGCGAATAAAGAGTCTATGCTTACACAGATTCCATTAGCTCGTTTAGGGACACCTGAAGAGATCGCTGGAGTCGTTAGCTTTCTTGTTAGTGAGGCCGCAGGGTACATAACCGGTGAAACAATCCATGTAAATGGCGGCATGTATATGGCATAACCTGTTGATTTAACTGGTTATTTAAGCTTTTTAAAAATGGGCACTAGCATTTTGCTATTTGTAGGGTAAAATGCCCGCCCTAGCAACACAGATTATCGTTATTTGGCAGATTGTTTTCAAATAACACATTTATATCCGACCCCTTTAAAGGAGTAGAACCACGATGAGCAACATCGAAGAACGCGTTATAAAAATGGTTGCAGAGCAACTGGGTGTTAAAGAAGAAGATGTTAAGATAACTTCATCTTTTGTTGAAGATCTTGGCGCTGACTCGCTAGATACAGTTGAGCTCATTATGGCTTTAGAAGAGGAATTCGATGCTGAAATCCCTGATGAAGATGCAGAAAAGATTGCTACCGTTCAGGATGCAATTAGCTATATTACTGCAAACGGCTGATTTTAGACCGTTTCAAAAAACCGCTCTAATTGGGGCGGTTTTTTTATGGGCGATCGTTTTGTTTAATGGTGTAAGTTCTGTTTATTCGGTTTAATAGCGCCATGGTAAATAAAAATATAATCGGCAGCATTGATGGCTCATTTGTAGCCAGCGACTCGTTGATGGATCGAGGTCTGGCCTATGGTCATGGGTTATTTGAAACCATGCGATTTCATAAGGGGCAGCTACCTCTTGAGAGTTGGCATCTTAGCCGTTTGATTCGTGATGCGGCTACGCTGGGTATTCCGTTGCACCTGTCTGTCGTGGTGCAGCAGCTTAATGATTTTCAAGAGCATCTGAAACAGCAAGCTATTGACACTGGTGTTATCAAGCTAATCGTTAGCGCTGGCCTAGGCGGTCGTGGCTATAAGAGCCCGGCAACTGTTACAGCGCGCATTATTTGCCTGTATGCTGAGCTGCCAGAGTTACAGCAAGAGCCAGAACTACAGCAAGGGGCAGAGATTGACTCTACGCAGGGCATCAGTCTGAGGCACTGTGACTACCGTTTACCCAGTAATCCCATTTTGGCAGGCATTAAACATCTTAATCGACTCGATCAGGTGATGGCGCGCAATGAATGGGCTGACGAGAGCTATGCAGATGGTCTGATGTTTGACCAGAATAACTTTCTTATTGAAACCACTGCCGCGAATATTTTTCTCCATACCCCCCAACAGGGTTGGATTACCCCCTGCCTAAACAATGCTGGGGTATCTGGCGTAATGCGTGGGGTGCTGCTGGAGGAAATATTTCCCCAGCTAGAAATTCCTGTGACCGTTGTGGATATTGCTTCTAGCCAGCTAGCCGACTGTGACCAGATGTTTACCTGTAACTCAGTTCGCGGTATTCGCCCAGTGGTAGGCTTTATCCAGGGTCCTGATCATAAAAATATTGTTATGCCTTTGACTATCGGCAGCCACACAAACATGGTTCAATCTGCGCTGGCCGATCACTATCACTGTTTTCAATGATTAAACCCCTCTTACGAATCACGGTTCTCTGCTTACTGCTGTTGGCCATTGCTGGGGCCTGGCTATTGGGCTTTGTGCACCAGCATCTCGATCGCCCGGTAAACCTAATCGAAGAGAAGTCTGTCGTTTGGTCTATCGACAGTGGCAGTAGTCTCAGCCGCGTGACTCGCCAGCTTCATAAAGACAGTATTATTTCCCATCCTCGTATTCTTTCTGCCTATGCCAAGCTATCTGATCGAACATCGATACAGGCAGGTAGCTATCGTATTGAGGCCACAGACAGCGCTCGCACGCTGTTGAAAAAATTTAATCGCGGTGAGGTCATTCTTCATAGGGTCACATTCCCCGAAGGCTGGTCTTTTAAGCAGTGGCTATCTCATCTGGCCAAGATAAAGCAGTTTTCTGAGATTGCTAATAAGGACCCAGACCAAATATTGGCCGCTGCAGGTCTTGATCTCGCGCATCCAGAGGGCTGGTTCTTCCCTGATACCTATAGTTACAGCGCCACAGATTCCGTCTCCGATATTCTTGTTCAAGCCCATGGCCAGATGCAGCGGATACTCGACAGGGCCTGGCAGGGTAGAGAAGCTGATCTTCCCTATAAAACCGCCTATGAAGCATTGATTATGGCCTCTATCATTGAGAAAGAGACCGGCGTGACCTACGAACGAGCCGAGATTGCCGGGGTATTTGTACGACGGTTGCAGCGGGGTATGCGTCTGCAAACAGACCCCACCGTTATCTATGGTATGGGTGATGCCTACAAAGGCAATATTCGCCGCAAGCATTTGAAGCAGCGTACTGCCTATAATACCTATATGATTAATGGTCTACCGCCAACACCCATCGCAATGCCAAGTGCGGCCGCCATCGAAGCCGCTCTGCATCCACTGCCCGGCAGTAGCCTATACTTTGTAGCGCGGGGAGATGGCAGTCATTATTTTTCTGATAGTTTTACGGAACATCAGCGTGCGGTCAGGCAGTATCAAATTAAACAGCGAGTGCAGAATTACCAGTCTGCACCCTTGAAAAAACAGCAAAGTCAGCAGAGCGAATTTTAAATGCGCGGCAAATTTATCACCATTGAAGGCACTGAAGGCGTGGGTAAAACCACCAATATTGAGTTTATTCAGTCCTGGTTGGAAGCCAAAAATCTGGCCTTTGTCTGCACCCGCGAGCCTGGTGGAACGCCTCTCGCCGAGCAGATTCGTGAGTTACTGTTAGCTCCCCGTGATGAAATTGTGTGCAGCACTGCAGAGCTCCTGCTGATGTTTGCCGGACGTGCTCAGCATCTTCATCAGGTAATAAAGCCGGTGCTCTCCGAGGGCGCCTGGGTACTCTGCGATCGCTTCACTGACGCCACTTACGCCTATCAGGGCGCTGGGCGTAATATGCGCACCGATTTGATTGCTGAGCTAGAAATGCTCGTACAGGGCAGTCTAAGGCCAGATCTGACCCTTATTCTTGATATTCCCGTGGAGGTTGGCCTAAAACGTGCCAGCGCCCGCAGTGAACCCGATCGCTTTGAGCAGGAGCAGGTGGAATTCTTCGAGCGCGTGCGTCAGGGATACCTGAAGATTGCCGAAGAGAACCCCGACCGCTGTGTGATTATCGACGCATCTAGCCCCTTGAAGGCTGTGCAGCGCCAAATTACCGTCGCACTAGAAGCCTTCTGGTTTTCCTCTGAGGAATCTAATGCCTAGCTTGCCGTCTAGTGAAACAACTGCCTCATTGAGCCTGCCTTATCCCTGGCATCAGGAATTATGGGATAGCTTTAATCAAAATATAGAGCAGGGGCGTATGGCCCATGCCCTAATGCTCACTGGCCCACAGGGCATAGGTAAAGAGCGACTGGCCCTGGCCTTAGCTCAACGCCTACTCTGTACTGCCGAGATGAGTAAATACGCCTGTGGTTCATGCAAGAGCTGTCAGCTATTGCTAGCCGGTAATCATCCCGATCTCAGCATTCTTGAACCTGAGGAAGAGGGTAAAAGAATACTTATCGACCCTGTCCGCAAGCTGTGCATGCTGCTCAGTAAAACAGCCCAGCAGGGTGGATGGAAACTCGCGGTGATCATGCCCGCCGAGTCCATGAATATCAGTGCCTCCAATGCCCTGCTCAAAAGCCTTGAAGAGCCTCAGGGTAAAGCATTATTAATTCTGGTCTCCCATCGCCCCGGCATGGTGTCCGCAACTATTCGCAGTCGCTGTCAAAAGTACAATCTGCCACTGCCCGATCGCGAGATCGCCACGCAATGGTTGGCAGAGATAACGGGTAATCGGCAAGAGTCAGAGGCAACACTCGATCTAGCCACCGGAAGGCCCCTGTTAGCACTGGAGTACCTGCAGAGTGATAGCCTTGAGACCAGACGACAGTTCGAAGCTATAGTGGATAAACTGCGTCTGGGTGAACTGTCGGCCTTAGATGCTGCACAGCAGTGCCAGAAACAGAACAGCGATCTAATGCTGGGCTGGTTTATGGACTACCTGCACCGACTGGCCACTGGCGAGTTACAAAATAAGCCAAATGCAAGGCTGTTTGAGTTTTCCGACAAATTGCGCAGCGCCCGTGGCTGGGTTTTGTCTGGCTCTAACCCTAACCCACAGTTGCTTTGGGAAGAGCTATTTATGGATTGGCTGCAGGTATTTCGCCGTAGAGCCTAAGTAGTCTGTGCTAGTCTTTAGCCATCACTGAGTGTTTTTCGGTTGATGCTGTGTATTAAGGAAATGTGTATTATTGGTATCAAGGGAAAAGAGAGGCGGTAATATGGCAAGCAAAGGATTTAGTGGTGGCAAGGCGGGTATTCTAGCCCTCGAAATCAGAGACGAATCTGAGCTTTATGAACATTACATGTCGTTTGTGCAGGGGGGCGCAATTTTTGTTCCCACCAAAAAGGTCCATGAGCTTGGAGATGATATTTTTTTCCTGCTGAGTATCTATCTGCGTACCGACCCAATTCCCATGACCGGTAAAGTGGTCTGGGTGACGCACAAGGGCTCGGGCAGTTCCAAAAACGAAGGTGTCGGCGTGCAGTTCACCGACGAGCAAGCAGAGCTTAAAATACAGATTGAACAGGCGTTAACTGGTATGGTGAATTCTCATCATCCGACATTAACGATGTAATAAAACCCATAACAAGAAAAGTCTCATTATGCTGGTAGATTCTCACTGCCATCTCGACCATTTAAAGCTGGATGATCGAGAGGGTGGCCTCAATGCCGTATTGGCAGATGCCCAGGCCAAAGGTATTACTCAGTTCCTCAGTGTTGCCGTTGATCTGGAAACCTCAGCCTCTCTGGTTAAGCTTACCGCTCAGTACGACAACATCTACTCCTCAGTTGGCGTGCATCCTCTACAGAAGATAACTCAGCCCGTACCCTCGGTGGAAAAGCTTGTGTCTCTGGCTCAGGCCAAAGGGGTTGTCGCTATTGGCGAGACTGGCCTAGATAATTTTTACAGTGCAGAAACACTGCTATGGCAGCGTGAAAGCTTCGTGAATCATTTGTTGGCGGCGCAGCAAACCGAGTTGCCTATTATTATTCACACCAGAGAGGCGCGCGACGAAACCATCGCGTTACTCCGTGAATATCCCCTAGCGGCGGGCGGTGTTATGCATTGTTTTACCGAGACATGGGAGATGGCAAAGGCTGCAATAGAGCTGGGTTTCTATATTTCTTTCTCGGGAATAGTGACCTTTAACAGTGCTGCAGACTTGCGGGAAGTAGCCAAAAAAGTCCCGCTTGATCGTATTCTGGTAGAGACCGATTCTCCCTGGCTGGCGCCGGTTCCACATCGGGGTAAGCAGAATGAACCTCAGTATGTGCGTGAAGTGGCTCAGTGCATCGCCGACCTGCGGGAAATTAGTCTGGAAGAATTAGCCGAAATCACTACGCAAAACTTCCACCGACTGTTTAAAATACCAGTCAGCCAATAATTACGAGTCAATAGACTCACAATAGAGATAGCCCTATGTCAGAACTTATAGTAGAGCCGATAGCAGAGCCTATGCGAGAAGGACAGACGACTCAGTCCCAGTTTATTATCCGAACCTTTCCCGTCGGTCCGCTGCAATGTAATTGCTCCGTGATTGGAGACAGTCTGTCCGGCAAGGCGCTGGTAATCGATCCAGGTGGCGATGCCGACTATATTCTGGCTCTGCTCAAGGAGCTAAAGCTAAAGGTTGTGGGCATTATTCATACCCATGCTCACCTCGATCATATTCTCGCCTCCGGCATTATTAAAGAAGCCACAGGCGCGCCGATCTACCTTCACGAAGGGGATAAGTTTCTCTGGGACATGGTAGAAGAGCAGTGCGAACGCTTTGGCGTACCCAAGGTTACTCTGCCTGAGCCAGATCATTTTATGCACGACGACCAGGACCTAAACTGCTGTGGTGGTGTGGCCATTCACACGCCTGGCCATACGCCGGGTTCCATCAGCTTTTGGTTTGAAGAATATAAAACCCTGATCGCTGGGGACACATTATTCTTGGGCAGCATTGGGCGTACCGACTTACCTGGTGGTAATTTTGATCAGATAATTACGTCTATTAAAGAACGCATCTACAGTCTCGATGATGAGGCTGTCGTGGTCACAGGCCATGGCCCAAACACCAGTATTGGCCATGAAAAAACCAGCAACAGCTTTATACGAGCTTAACCAAGGAGCAACAATGAAACAGCAACTAGCGACCATGCTGCAATTGCAAGGCGAGATGAACACCAAGGTACACAGCCAGTGGCAAGAGCAGGAATTCGAATGGTACCGTGCCATTTGGGTGGAATGTGCCGAGCTTCTCGACCATTACGGTTGGAAGTGGTGGAAAAAACAGACCCCAGATGTGGATCAGATTGCCTTAGAGCTAGTGGATATTTGGCATTTCGGCCTCAGCTTGCTGTTACTTAAGGGCGACTCTGTCGAGGAAATTACTGCGAAGGTGACTGAAGAATTCGCCAATGCTAAGCCTAGCAATGACTTTGCTACAGATCTAGAAGAGTTCACCGAGCAGACACTGGCCACTAAAGATTTTGATATCGCTGGTTTTGCCCGCCTGATGCAAGGCATTAAGATGGATTTTGAAACTCTGTACATAGGTTATGTGGGTAAGAATGTTCTTAACTTCTTCCGACAGGACCACGGCTATCAAGATGGCAGCTATCAGAAGCAGTGGGGTGGAGTCGAAGATAACGAGCACTTAGTTGAGATCGTTGGCCAGCTTGATTCCGCATCGGCGACCTTTAAAGACGATCTCTACAGCCGCATGGAAGAGACCTACAAGCGACTTTGTAGCTAGTCTTTAAAGACCAGCCGTCATATTAGACTGCATATCAGACGACATAGCGTTAAGTAATAGTATGTATTCGGGGCGCCAGAGATGCATTTTTCTGTGGCCGCATTATACTGTCGATCGCTTTTACCCAAACAGATTTACTACCCAATTTTTCGGAGATACATTGTGACTTCACCCGTTCGCGTTACCGTTACTGGTGCAGCTGGCCAAATTAGTTATTCGCTGCTGTTCCGCATCGCCTCTGGCGAGATGCTTGGCCCTAACCAGCCAGTCATTCTGCAGATGCTTGAAATTACACCTGCGCTTGAAGCGCTTAAAGGTGTAGCCATGGAATTAGAAGACTGTGCATTCCCATTGCTTGCGGGCATGGTCTGTACCGACGATGCTGCCTTAGCCTTTAAAGACTCCGACTACGCACTGCTAGTTGGCGCACGCCCACGTGGCCCAGGCATGGAACGTAAAGACCTGCTAGAAGCCAACGCTGCGATTTTCTCGGCCCAGGGTAAGGCACTTAACGACAATGCCTCTAAAAATATTAAAGTATTGGTGGTGGGCAACCCAGCCAACACTAATTCGTTGATTGCTCAGCGTAATGCGCCGGATATTAACCCCCGTCAATTTACTGCAATGACGCGTCTTGATCACAATCGTGCCATGAGCCAGATTGCCAACAAGACTGGCACCACGATCAATGATGTTACTCATATGACAATCTGGGGTAATCACTCAGCGACTCAGTACCCTGATCTCCACGAAACTAAAATCAACGGTAAGCCAGCCATCGATATGATCGACCAGGCTTGGTACGAAGCTGACTTTATTCCAACGGTACAGCAGCGTGGCGCAGCCATTATTAAAGCGCGTGGTGCTTCAAGCGCAGCCTCTGCAGCCAATGCCGCTATCGCGCATATGCGTAGCTGGGCAATGGGTACTGCTGAGGGTGATTGGGTCAGCATGGGTGTTTATAGCGATGGTAGCTATGGCATTACAGAAGGCTTGATCTACTCTTTCCCCTGTGTCTGCAAAGATGGCGACTGGGAAATTGTTCAGGGACTGGAAATAAATGATTTCTCCCGTGCCAAGATGACAGCCACTCAGGAAGAGCTCACTGAAGAGCGTGACGCAGTGCAGCACTTACTGCCTTAGTCTCTCTAATCCGCAACGCGAAAAGCCAGTAAAAAGGCCGCTCAGATCTCCTGCGCGGCCTTTTTTTTCGATCCATTAAAATAAACGGCTCCTAGGACCAAAACAACCCAGCTTTTTGTAGCTGTGTTCCGCCAAAGTTTGCTAAAGTGATGCACTGTTAATCGCAAGCGGTAAGAGGATAAAGTAGTGGCATTTGCTAAAGTTGGAAATAAGGCACCCGCCTTTTCATTGCTGAATCAGCGCGGTGAAAAAGTCAGTCTTAAGCAGTTTCAAGGTAACAAAAATGTGGTGGTGTATTTTTACCCTAAAGCCATGACCCCTGGCTGTACCGTTCAAGCCTGCGGTATCCGCGATACTCGTGCAGAGTTTGCTGCGCTGGACACCGAGGTTATTGCCATTAGCCCTGACTCCGTCGATCGACTGGTCAAATTTGAAGATAAGCAGGAATTAAATTTCACACTGCTGTCCGACGAAGACCATGCCATTATCGATAAATACGGTGCCTGGGACCTGAAAAAGTTTATGGGTCGCGAGTTTATGGGCGTGCTGCGCTCAACCTTTATTATCGACAAAGAAGGGCGTATTGCTCATGTGATGGGAAAGGTTAAGACCAAAACCCATCATCAAGATGTGCTGGACTGGGTAGGTGAAAACCTCCGCTAAGACGAACAGATCCAAACCTATTTTCATTGATACTTATATTTATATTTAATAGCCTAAAGGAAATTTACAGATGTTTTTTATCTCAAGTGCTTTTGCTCAGTCTGGTGCATCGGAACCAAACCCAATGGTTACATTGTTTATGTTTGCCGGTCTTTTCGTATTCATGTATTTTTTGATTATTCGTCCACAGCGCAAGCGTCAAAAAGAGCATACTAATCTGTTAGGTGGTTTGGGTAAGGGCGACGAAGTAGTGATGACTAGCGGAATGCTGGGCAAAATCACTAAACTTGAAGGTGATTATGTGGTTTTAGAAGTCACCAACAACCTCGAACTCAAATTTCAGAAAGCTGCTGTTCATGCAGTGCTGCCCAAGGGCACTATTAAAGCTATCTAATTGGATTGCACTCGCGAAGGGGCCTAGGCCCTTTCGCCAAAGGCCACAATATGATTTCTTACCCCGCTAAACTCAATCTCGCTCAAACACCCACGCCACTGCATAAATTGGCACGCCTCTCGGCCAAAATGGCCGGCCCGCGTATCTGGATCAAACGAGATGACCTCACCGGCTGTCTAACCTCCGGTAACAAAGTCCGCAAACTAGAATTTCTCCTCGCTGAAGCCGTTGCTAATGGCTGCGACACAATAATTACCTCTGGTGGTGTGCAGTCTAATCACTGCCGTGCTGTCGCGGTTTTGGGCGCTCAGCTTGGGCTTAGGGTGCATTTGCTATTGCGCTCGGATATCGAGCCTGCGCCCGTGGGTAACTTGCTGTTGGATCAGCTGGTAGGGGCCACCATTAGCCATTACAGTCAGGATGAGTTTAAACAGCTGGATGGTCTCTTTGCTCATTGGCAAACGCATTACGCGCAGCAGGGTGCTAAACCCTTTTCCATTCCTACTGGTGGCAGTAATGGTACCGGTGTCTGGGGTTATATCGCTGCCGCAGAAGAGCTAAAAGCCGACTTCGCACGAGAAAATATCAGTCCGAGTACCATTGTTCATGCCACAGGGTCTGGCGGTACTCAGGCTGGCTTAATAGTTGGCTGTAAAATCCATAATATGCCAGTTCAGATTGAAGCCTATGCGGTCTGTGACAATGTCGCCTATTTTGATCGGAAGGTGCGAGACGATCTCAGGCAGTGGCAAGAGCAATTTGCGCCCGACATGGCGTTAGACTCGTTATCAATTAACACCAATGATCAGTTTGTAGGTCCTGATTATGGTGTGGCTCCGCCCGAAGTGTTTGACACAATCAAAGAACTCGCGGCTCTGGAAGGGGTTATTCTAGACCCGGTTTATACCGGCAAAGCATTTCACGGTATGCTTGAGGGAATTCGTCAAGGTAATTACGACAAAGATTCCGATATTATATTTCTCCATACCGGCGGTCTATTCGGATTATTAGCACAACAAGATCGACTCAACTTTTAAGTCGGCTATCAATAAGAAGAGGCAGTTATGTTCGAGCAAGTGATTGATGCAGTAAATGGATTTGTTTGGGGACCAGTGATGCTGATCCTGATACTGGGTACCGGTATCTATTTAACCCTGGGCCTCAAGGGCATGACTGTCAGCCATATTCCCTATGCGTTTCGCCAGCTAATGAAAGGCAGGAAGAGCAGTGGTGAAGGTGAGATCACACCCTTTAACGCATTGATGACCTCACTCTCTTCTACCATTGGCATGGGTAATATTGCCGGTGTTGCCACGGCCATTGGTCTAGGTGGACCAGGGGCACTGTTCTGGATGTGGTTCGCCGCGTTCTTTGGTATGGCGACTAAGTATGCCGAAGCCGTACTCGCGGTAAATTATCGTGAAACTGATGAGCTCGGCCGCAAGGTCGGTGGACCCATGTATTACATTAAAAACGGATTGGGACACAACTATCGTTATCTGGGCGGAGCCTTTGCACTGTTCGGTGCGCTGGCTGGTTTTGGTTTGGCTAACACGGTGCAATCTAATGCGGTGTCTCAGGTATTAGAGACTAACTTTAATGTCTCCACAGTGTTGAGTGGCCTGGTAATGGCGAGTCTGGTTGGCATGGTGCTGATCGGTGGTATCAAACGTATTGCTGAGGTGGCTGGCAAGCTGGTTCCTCTGATGACTATTCTTTATATAATCGCCACATTGTCTATCTTGATCATTAATTTTGCGGCGATTCCAGCGGCTATAGCACTGGTTGTCGACAGCGCCTTCACCGGTATTGCTGCCAGCGGCGGTTTTGCTGGAGCGACTATTATGCTCGCCATGCGCATGGGTATTGCACGTGGCATTTTCTCTAATGAAGCAGGTTTGGGTTCAGCCCCTATCGCCCACGCAGCCGCAGAAACAAACAGTCCAGTGCGTCAAGGTACTATTGCCATGCTCGGTACTTTTATTGATACATTGGTGATCTGCACCATGACCGGTCTGGTATTGATTGTGACAGGCGTCTGGAACGGGGATGCTCAGGGTGCTGGGATGACTCTTTCGGCCTTTAAAGGCGCATTGCCCTACGGTGATCTTGTGCTGTCTATCTGCGTGGTGTTATTTGCCTTTACGACTATGCTGGGTTGGAGTTACTACGGTGAGCGTTGCGCGGAGTTTTTACTGGGCGGCAAGGTTATTCTGCCATTTCGTATACTCTGGGTTATCGGTATCTTTGTCGGCACACAGATGAGTCTGGAGCTGGTGTGGAAAATGACCGATGCGCTAAATGGCCTAATGGCAATTCCAAATTTAATCGCTCTGATACTATTAGCTCCAGTCGTCTTTAAACTGACCAAAGAATACTTTGCCGAGGAGGCCGAGACTGAGGCAAAAGCCACATTGGCCGAGCAAGCCAAAAAATGACTATGAAAAAACCTGAAGCGCCAAAGCTAGTAATAGCAATATCCTCAACCGCTCTATTTGATATGCGCGAGAGCCACAGCATCTTCGAGAATGAAGGTGTTGCGGCCTATGCAGAATATCAGCGCGCCCATGAAGACGATATTCTAGAGCCAGGTGAGGCGTTCCCCCTCGCTAGAAAGCTACTGCGCATCAATGAAAAGCTGGGCGGCGATCCCAAGGTTGAAATCATTTTACTGTCGCGAAACTCTGCAGATTCTGGGTTGCGCGTATTTAATTCTATCGCTCACCATGGCCTGAAGATTTCACGGGCGGCATTCTCTGGGGGTAACTCGCCTTACCGTTATGTATCGGCCTTTGCCTGCCATCTGTTTCTCTCCACCAATGCAGACGATGTTCGCAGTGCATTGGACAGTGGTATGGCGGCAGCGACATTACTGCCATCCCAGAGCGGCCCCAAGGATTCAGATGAACTGCGTTTTGCCTTTGATGGCGACGCAGTGCTGTTCTCCGATGCCTCAGAGCGCATCTTTAAAGAGCGTGGCCTGGATGCCTTTACCGAGAATGAAAAGGCCTCCGCGCAGGTGCCCCTAGACCCAGGCCCCTTCAAAGATTTCTTGCATGCCCTGCATGTACTGCAGGCTGAGTTTCCTATTGACCAATGTCCTATCCGTACAGCGCTAGTGACCGCCCGCGCAGCGCCATCACATGAGCGTGTTGTTCGTACATTGCGTGAATGGGGCATTCGAATTGACGAGAGTCTGTTCCTGGGCGGATTAAGCAAAGGGGATTTCTTAAATTCCTTTGGCGCCGATGTGTTCTTCGATGATCAGCAGATGCACTGCACCTCGGCCAGCGAATATGTGGCCACTGGCCATGTACCTCATGGCGTCGCCAATGAGTTACCCAAGAGGGACTAATAGGCACAGATGGCCAAGTTGATTCGATCAAACAAGTACCAAACCTTATCTGACCAGCAAATACTTAAACGACTGAGTGACAGTCCCGCAGGTGAGGAACTTCACTTTCTCGAGGTAGAAATTGAAGCTCGAGATCTACAGGAACAGTTCGCTACGCAGGCTCAGAAACAGCAAAAGAAATCCCGCCATTCGATCTTCTACTATTTGTTTTATTTATTTTTGGCCGCTATGTTTCTGGGCCGGTTTGGAAATAGTCTTTTTTAGATGGCTTAAAATCTGCATTAAAGCCTAGATTAAAACACCGCAAACTTAACACCCATAGCCAGTAGCATCATGGCGATAGAAGTCTGTAATAGCTTGCCGGGGATACGTGCCGCTAGCTTAGTACCTACCTGAATAGCCGGTAGAGAGCCCACCAGCAGACAGGCCAACAACATAAAGTCGACATTACCCAGTAGTATTAGGTGGGCTAATCCAGCAATTAATGTAAGCGGGACGGCGTGAGAGATGTCTGTACCGATTATCTTTAAGGCTGGCATGCGCGGGTAGAGCACCATCAGTATAGCCGCACAAAATGCGCCGGCGCCCACGGAGGATAGGGTGACAAATACCCCTAAAAACAGTCCTGCCAGAAAGATTACCAGATCGGTATGATCACGAAAAAATCGCGCTAGGGGACCTTCGCTCTGAACCGTTTTTTCTCGAATATGGCCGTTGAATAGAATCACACTGGCCGTTAATACCAGCATCACACCCAGGCTGCGAGTCAGAATACCCTCATACTCGGATGAATCGGCAAATACGGTTTTAAGAAGCTGCGCGGTGACGATGGATGCCGGAATACTCCCCGCCGCTAGAAACCCAACCGTGCGCCATTGCACTGTGCGCTGCCGGGCGTGGGTGACCATTCCACCCGCTTTGGTAATGGCGGCATAGAGAAGGTCTGTGCCAATGGCAACGTTATAGGGGAAGCCAAACATAATAAGCAGGGGAGTCATTAGGGAGCCACCGCCGACACCAGTTAGGCCAATTGCCAGACCAACGCCTGCGCCTGCGGCGATATAGAACAGGATATCCATGTAGGTATTTGTATTTCCTTGTAGGCGCATATAAAAACTTAAACGCGACTTTAACAAGAATGATCTATACGAAGAAGGAATGGTTTTGCATATTTTTATAGCTTTATAGTATATTAAACCCCTAGGTTATAGTCTGCCAAACCAAAGGATGCTTATGAAACTCCAACAGTTGCGGTATATCTGGGAAGTGGCCCACCACGATTTAAATGTCTCCCTAACCGCCAAGAGCCTCTACACCTCTCAGCCGGGCATCAGTAAACAGATTCGGTTACTGGAAGATGAGCTAGGCGTAGAAATATTTTCTCGCAGCGGTAAGCACCTCACCAGAGTGACCCCCACCGGAGAGAAAATTCTTAAGATTGCCGGAGATATCCTACGTCAAGTGGACGGCATTAAGCAGCTGACTCAGGAACATAACAGCCCCAATCATGGCAGCCTGTCGATCGCGACTACCCATACCCAAGCCCGCTATGCCTTGCCCTCGATTATTGAGGGATTTATTGGCAAGTACCCAGACGTTTCATTGCATATGCATCAGGGCACACCGGTGCAGATATCCGAAAAAGCCGCCGATGGTACAGTCGATTTCGCCATCGCCACTGAGGCCCTGGAGCTATTTAGCGATCTGCTAATGATGCCTTGCTACCGTTGGAATCGCTGTATTTTGGTGCCCAAGGATCATCCTCTCGCCCAGTTAGATTCTCTGACATTGGAAGACGTGGCCCTGTATTCGATCGTGACTTACGTGTTTGGCTTTACCGGACGCTCCCGATTAGACGATGCCTTTAGAGATAAAGGCCTGAAGCCCAAGGTGGTGTTTACGGCCACAGATGCCGATGTGATTAAAACCTATGTAAGGCTTGGTTTGGGTATTGGGATTGTCGCCCATATGGCCTACAACCCAGAGACAGACTCAGATCTGGTAGCCATTGAAGCAGGGCACCTGTTTGAGTCTAGCGTAACCAGTATTGGCTTTCGTAAAGGGACTTATTTAAGGGGTTATATGTACGACTTTATAGAGGCATTTGCGCCGCACCTTACTCGCAATGTGGTCGACGAGGCCATGGCCTTACCGAACAAGGAAGCTCAGGAGAAATATTTTGCGGGTATTAAACTGCCGGTGTGTTGATGCTGTTTTCTGGCTGAAGGTTTTTGCCGTTTAGAACTATGCGCGAATGGCATGGCCGACCAATTATGCTGGTCATATAAGTAACGCCGGCTTTTTATAAAAGGCCGTTCTATAAAAAATCCAGGTCCACGTCATTCATAATTTCCTGAATCTCTTCGTCTTCCGTGGTCTTTTGATTTAGCACGTCTTTGACGAACTTAAAGTACACCGTGTAAACCTCAGCAGGCTCGTTATCTCGTTCGACAATAAAGAAGGGGGCGCGATCGACACTGTGCTGTGCCGCAAGAAGCATCCCCTCTGACTGAGGATCTGCTTCATAGGCAATCACCGTTTGATCAATCTGCTCTAACTGCCCAGCGTCACGCATCTTCTGTTCTACCTCGCCACACTTTTTACAGGGCGAGCCATCAGCGAATACTTTTTTGACCAGGGTGATCTTCATTTCCGTTATTTCTCGATATTCACTGCGTGCAAACCACATTCTTTCTTAGTTGCTTCTTCCCACCACCAGCGACCTTCACGTTCGTGCTGACCTGGGCCTGTGGGACGAGTACAGGGCTCACAGCCAATGCTGATAAAACCTTCGTCATGTAGGGCGTTGTAGGGCACGTTATTTTCACGAATGTAATCCCAAACCTGCTTTGAGGTCCAGTTTGCCAGCGGGTTAAACTTGGTTAGTTTGTCATCTGGGCGGGCAAAGGCTTTGTCATCCTGAATTACAGGAACTTCGGCTCTTGTACCTGGGCTCTGATCACGGCGTTGACCGGTAATCCATGCGTCTACTGTCAGTAGCTGCTTGCGCAGTGGGGCAATTTTGCGGATGCCACAGCATTCTTTATGGTCATCTTCGTAAAAACTAAACAGGCCTTTTTCTTTGACGAGCGTTTCGACCCGCGCGGCTTCTGGGTAGACCACATGGATATCGATACTGTAATGCTTGCGTACCTCTTCCATAAACCGGTAGGTCTGGGCATGAAGGCGGCCGGTATCCAAAGAGAACACCTTTATATCTGGGCGGATTTTATGGGCCATATCAATCAGTACGACATCTTCAGCGCCACTAAAAGAGATGCTGATATTGTCATGATTTGCCAGTGCATATCGCAAAATATCCTGAGGTGACTGGGTGGATAGTTCAGAATCGATATCGGTTACATTGATCGAATTTGCTGGGTTGCTCATAAAATTGGCTCAGTTGATTGGGGAGGTCTGAAGATCGCTCGGCATCATAACAAACAGCGCTAATTCATTGAACTATCTAGGTGTTATAGGCTTATAACCTTTTGCTTTAGCTTATGTTCAATTGCACGCGGGATTGATTTTGAGTAGAGTGCATATCAAATAATATGTGGGGTAGTTTTGTGGAAATTGCATGCTTAGATTTAGAGGGCGTATTGGTCCCTGAGATTTGGATCGCCTTTGCCGAAGAGACCGGTATAAAGGAGTTAAACCGAACGACCAGGGATGAACCTGACTACGATATTCTGATGAACTATCGCCTCGATATACTCCGTCAGCACGGCCTGGGTCTGAATGAAATTCAAGAGGTTATTGCCACCTTAAAGCCCCTTGATGGCGCCTTGGACTTTGTAAACTGGCTTCGCGAGCGATTCCAAGTGGTCATCCTCTCAGATACCTTTTACGACTTCGCCAGCCCCTTTATGAAGCAGCTGGGTTACCCAACATTGCTCTGCCATAAGCTTGAAGCCGACGATAAGGGCATGTTGGTGAATTACCATCTCCGCCAAGCTAACCCAAAGCGCCAAGCCATTGTGGGCTTTAAAAGCATGTATTACCGAACCATTGCAGCCGGCGATTCGTATAACGACACGACTATGTTGGCTGAGGCTGATGCCGGTATTCTGTTTCATGCGCCGCAAAATGTGATTGATGAGTTCCCGCAGTTTCCAGCTGTTCAGTCTTTTGCTGATTTAAAGCAAGAATTTCTCCGCGCCAGCAACCGGTCACTTGAGTTATAGTACCCTCACTAAAAATTATGGCCATTGTATGAGTAACAAAACATCCAGCTCCGATCGTATTCGTGAAAAGAAAAAGCTCTTTCTTGATCGTGAACAGAAGATTATTGATGCGGCGCTGGAGCTGTTTCTCAAAGAGAGCATCGACTGCGTAACTGTCTCCAAAATCGCCAGCAAGGCGGGGATTGGTAAAGGCACAGTCTACAAGCACTTTCTAACCAAGAATGAGATGCTGGTGCGGATCATGCTCGACTACGAGAGAAACATTACCGACTGTCTGGCCGCTGGCATTATCAAAGCCGAAAAGGGTGATGCGGGTGCAGCATGTCAGGCTTATTTTCAGGCGCGGCTAGCTCGCCCTGATCTCGATCGATTGGTACAGCAGCTGGAAGGCCGCTTGGCCGATGCCGTCGACATTGCCGAGCAGCTTGAAGAATTACATAACATCCGTCGTTCTAACGAGGATTCCCTCAGCGATATGCTGACCAAACAGATCGGTGCTGGTGTGCTAGAAGATGTACCCCCGCATTTCCATTATCTGGCCTGCTGGGCTCTGGCTCAGGGTGCCGTCGACCTCTGGTATAGCAAAAGCTGGAACTATCGCCACGATACTGCTGATCTCATGAAGTTTATTACCAATATTGGCGTCACCATGGGTAACCGAGGCCAGTACCATCCCGTCTCGAAAGATACGGCTAAAAAGAAAAAACTCAAGTCTAGCTAATGTCGAAATCAGACTTAATATCACCGCCTGGCAACGCCTCTGAACCATCGTCTAAAGTTCCTTCTCAAGGGGGTACAGCGTCCCTTGATAATCTGTTTGCGGATCTCCTGACATTACAAAAAGATAGCTCAGCGAGTCTACCGCCCGTCCATCTCTGGGATCCGCCCAAAAGTGGTGACATGGATATGGTAATTGATCGGGAAGGACGCTGGATTCACGAGGGTGGTGAGATTAAGCGCGAACGGCTAGTTAAGCTGTTCTCAACTATCCTGAAGCGGGAAGGGGACGACTACTTTCTGGTTACCCCGGTTGAGAAATGGAAGATTAAGGTCGATTTTGCGCCTTTCTATATTGTCGCTGCCAGCATTAATAATCGTGACTCTCAGCAGGCTATAAGCCTCTCTACATCTACGGGTGAAAGCCTGGTGCTCGGTGCCGATAACCCGCTATGGGTCGAGTCTCCTCAGGGCTCTGACCAGCCAATTCCTCTAGTCACAGTCCGCAACAACCTACCCGGTCTACTCAGCCGCAGCGTTTTCTATCAGCTCATCGACTGGGGTCAACCTGCAGAGGATGGCGGCCTTTATATCGAAAGTATGGGCCAGCGCTTTCTTCTGGGGATGCTGGAGTAACTCGTAGCTCCTAAGAAACGTCGTAAAATATAGGATTCAGCACCTTGTTGAATCCCGCATGTTGTAGTTAAACTTCGCTCCGTTAATATAAATTGGGCTCGGCTAGGTTGCCGGTCTCTTGACAGTCTGGCTGTCACCCAGTTTTTAGCGAGGTTTTTTGGTATTTCTTGATACTTCTTAATACTTCTTAATACTTCGCGCGACCTCTTCAAACATAACTATAGGGAAATTGTAATGTTCAAATCTTCATCGATTATTAAAACTAATGTGGCTGCCTTGTTGGTGGCATTTTCAGCTCTTTCCTTTGCGGGAGATTCTTATATAGCGGCCAGTGTAGGCTTTGTCGATGCCTACGAGAAGGTCACTGCCGATGAGTTTGGCGATGCAATAGAGCCCTTTACTGTAGAAACCAAGCTTACGGCTCTCAATGCACGCCTAGGTAAGCATTATGGCGAGTACTTTGCAGCAGAGGTGCGTCTTGGCGTTGGTCTTGGTGATGATGTTATTCAGATAGATGGTGTAGATACCATTGCTAACCTTGAGATTCGGGATATGTATGGGATCTATGCACGTGCCGGTGCGCGCATTGCCGAGCGTTTTTACCCCTACGCGTTAATTGGCTACAGCCATGCCAACCTTGAAGGGTCTATTGATCAATTTACCGCAGAAGGCGATTTTGGTGGCGTTTCCTACGGTATTGGCTTAGATGTTCAGATTAAGCGTGACCTCAGTGCGAATCTTGAATACATCAGCTACTTTGATTCTCTTGGACTTGAGCTTTCTGGATTTTCGTTAGGGCTTTCAAGAGCGTTTTAATACAGCGCTTAAAAACTGCAGTACATAAAAAAGCCCAGCTTTTAGCTGGGCTTTTTTGCTTTACCTTTTACGTTACATCGCTGGATAGTTTGGTCCACCAGATCCCTCAGGTACCACCCAATTAATATTCTGGCTGGGTTCTTTGATGTCACAGGTTTTACAGTGCACACAGTTCTGTGAATTGATCTGAAAACGCTGGCTGCCATCATCATTGGCCACGACTTCATAAACACCGGCAGGGCAATAACGTTGCGCAGGCTCATCGTAGAGTTCTAGGTTCTTATTGATGGGCATATCAGGGTCAGCCAGCACTAGATGACAGGGCTGATCTTCTTCATGGTTGGTATTAGACATAAACACCGAAGAAGACTTATCAAAGCTTAACTTGCCGTCATGCTTGGGGTAGTCAATCTTCTTGCACTCGCTAGCGGGCAACAATGTCTCATGGTCTGCAATCTTATCGCTTAGGGTCCAAGGCAACATACCGTTAAAGATATTGATATCAATAAAGGCATACGCCGAGCCGATAATATTACCGAACTTATGCTGGGCTGGGCCAAAGTTGCGCTGCATGTGGAGTTCTTTGTAGGCCCAAGACGCCTTATAGGCCGCGGCATAGCTCTCAAGATCATCATTGCTCTTGTCTGCCGCCAAGGCCTCAGCCACAGTTTCTGCAGCAACCATGCCCGATTTCATGGCGGTGTGACTGCCTTTAATCTTGGCAAAGTTCAAGGTACCGGCATCATCACCGACCAGAATGCCGCCGGGGAATGACATCTTAGGCTGTGATTGTAAGCCACCTTTCAGTAGAGCACGGGCACCGTACGTTAGGCGCTCGCCCCCCTGCAAATATTTGGCGATTTCTGGGTGGTGCTTATAGCGTTGAAACTCATCAAAAGGGCTTAGATGTGGATTTGTGTAGGAGAGGTTGGTAATAAGGCCAACAGCTACGGTATTGTCTTCGAGGTGATAGAGAAAGCCGCCACCGAGTGACTTGCTTTCATCTAGCGGCCAGCCAGCGCTGTGGACGACTAAGCCCGGCTGATGCTGTTCTGCGGGTATTTTCCACAGCTCTTTGATACCAAGACCATAATGCTGCGGGTCCTTGCCGGCATCGAGAGCGTATTTGGCAATAATTTCTTTACCCAGGTTACCGCGACAGCCTTCAGAGAATAAGGTGTACTTGCCACGCAGTTCCATGCCTGGCTGGTAAGAGCCTTTCTGCTCGCCGTTGTGGCCAACACCCATATCGCCTGTAGCGATACCCAGCACTTCATTGTTGTCGCCATAGAGTACTTCTGCAGCGGCAAAGCCTGGGAATATATCAACCCCGAGATTTTCAGCTTGCTCAGCGAGCCATCGGCATAGCTTGCCCAGGCTGATAATATAGTTGCCATGGTTGTGCATGGTTTTCGGGGCAAACAGATTTGGCACCTTGATGCGTTTGGTCGCACCGGTAAAGACGAAAATCTTATCGTCAGTTACTGGGGTCAGCAGGGGCGCACCCATCTCTTTCCAATCGGGAAACAGCTCATTCAATGGCGTTGGCTCGAACACAGCACCAGAGAGAATATGAGCACCTACTTCAGAGCCTTTTTCGACCACACAGACAGAAATGTCGGCATTGACCTGCTTGAGACGGCATGCAGCGGCCAGACCTGATGGGCCTGCACCAACGATGACGACATCGTAATCCATAAATTCGCGTTCCAAACTCATTCTCCAGTGTATATTTGAATTTTGAGTGTGCATTTTACTAACTTCATATGGGCATAGCTATAGGCACAGCTATAGTCATTATAAATATCCATAATTTATAATGATTACGTGGCATGGAAGCGAACTCATGGGTCGTATTTTGGCTGCTAGACCCTTGATTTATTTGGCTTATCTAGGCAATATAACGCCCTCAAAAATATGCACTGATTATTCGTTTAAGACGGTGCCCGTAGTCCCAAATTTTAATTACTAAGCTTAAGCTAAAAGGAAAACCATGAAAGTACTGGTAGCCGTGAAGCGCGTTGTTGATTACAACGTCAAGGTTAGACCTAAGTCAGACATGACAGATGTTGACTTGGCTAACGTCAAAATGTCCATTAACCCATTTTGCGAGATTGCAGTAGAAGAAGCTGTGCGCTTAAAAGAGAAGGGCATCGCCACTGAAATTATCGCAATCTCTGTAGGCCCGCAGCAATGTCAGGAGCAGTTACGTACTGCACTCGCATTGGGCGCAGACCGCGCTATTTTAGTTAGCTCAGACGAAACACTAGAGCCATTGGCCATTGCCAAGTGCTTAAAAGCAGTGTGTGAGACTGAGTCTCCCGATATTATTCTGCTGGGTAAGCAGGCGATCGATGGCGACAACAATCAAACAGGCCAGATGCTGGGTGCACTGACCGGTTATGGTCAGGCGACATTTGCCTCTGAGCTTAGTATCGATGGCGGCAATGCAATGATTATCCGTGAAGTAGACGGTGGTTTGCAGACTCTGACATTATCTTTACCCGCTATCGTAACTGCAGATTTGCGTCTTAACGAACCTCGTTATGCCTCACTGCCAAATATTATGAAAGCCAAGAAAAAGCAGCTTGATACCACCACACCAGCAGATCTCGGTGTCGATGTAGCGCCCCGCGTCACGTTGATGGGTGTAGAGCTTCCCGCCGAGCGTTCGGCTGGCATTAAGGTTGAGGATATCGCTCAGCTGGTTGATAAATTGAAAAACGAAGCGAAGGTGATCTCATGAGTACATTAGTTATCGCTGAACATGACAACGACAGCATGAATATTGCAACACTTAACTCTGTGGCTGCGGCCCAGGCTATGGGCGGCGATATCGACATTTTGGTCGTTGGCACAGCCTGTCAGGCCGCTGCAGCACAGGCAGCCCAAGTTCCAGGTATCGGCAAAGTTATCGTTGCAGACAATGGGGCTTATGCCCACTCATTGGCTGAGAACGTTGCACCTATGATCGCTGAAGTCGCGGCTGGATACGGCCACGTTATGGCGACAGCAACTACTACGGCTAAAAATATTATTCCTCGTGTTGCCGCCTTATTGGATGTTCAGGCTATTTCTGACGTCAGCGGTGTGGTTAGCGAAGATACATTTAAGCGCCCAATCTATGCGGGCAATCTTATTGCCACCGTTAAGAGCAGCGACGCCATTAAGGTATTGACCATTCGTGGTACAGCCTTCGACGGCGCACCTGCAGAGGGTGGTTCTGCCACTATTGAAGCAGTTGCATCGGCACATGATTCAGGTAAGTCTACCTTTGTCGGTGAAGAAGTGGCTGTATCTGACCGTCCTGAATTGACGGCAGCGGATATTGTTATCTCTGGTGGTCGCGGCATGGGCAATGGCGAAAACTTCGACATGCTTTACAGCCTTGCCGACAAACTCGGTGCTGCAGTAGGTGCTTCACGCGCTGCTGTTGATGCGGGCTTTGTACCCAACGATATGCAGGTGGGTCAAACCGGTAAAATTGTTGCTCCAGACCTCTATGTTGCAGTGGGTATCTCTGGTGCTATTCAGCATTTGGCGGGCATGAAAGACAGCAAGGTTATTGTTGCGATTAACAAAGATGAAGAAGCACCGATATTCTCGGTTGCAGATTATGGGCTAGTTGCCGATTTGTTTGTTGCTCTACCTGAGTTGGATGCTGCGCTTTAAATAGCCTCCAAGCTAAACCGAAAAAGGCTCCGAAAGGAGCCTTTTTTATTGGGTATGTTTATTTGTCTTTCTGGGCGTTTAATTCATCCAGAAACTGACGCCGTTCCTCGGCGGTCATTTTTCGCACCTTATCGCGAATTTCTTTCTGCTTATTTTTTGGCATCCCCTGAAATTTCTCATGCTTCTTGTTAAAGCGCCTGCGCTCTTCAGGGCTCATATTTTCAAAGCGCTTGCGCAGTTCTTTGCGCTCATGGGCTGGCATCTTATCAAAGTGTTTTTTAGCTCTGTGTAGTCTCTTGCGCTCTTCTGGTGAAAGGTTCTTAAGATGCTCGTGACGCTTCTTAAACTGTGCTCTTCTTTCTGGATCAGAGTCCTGTGCCCGATCTAAGAGACGCTTCTGTCTTGAAGGTTTAAACCTGTCCCAGTGCTTTTCGAAGGGCGCCAGCATCTCACGTGTCTCTTGGGGAAGTTCATGGAAAGGTATCTGGGCACCATCATGATCCCCTGCAAGTAGAGCAGGAGACAGCATTAGCATTCCCGCAGCCAAACCGGCTAATAGTAATCGTGGTTTCATCAGTTAACCTGTAGCGCCCTGTTCGTTATCCGCGAGCCAATAATAAAAGTCTAGATCTTCATAGAGTTCAACATTCTCATCGTCGAATTCAAAGGCAGAGTCTGCGCGGTTTAACTCAGAGACAGTCTCATTGTTTAAAGAAACTGGGGCTTCTTGAAAAAAGAAGAATGCCACCAATAGTATAGATGCCAGTGAGGCACCTAGCGTCGGTATAAACCCTTTCTTACGGCTTGATCCGTTTTGCGACAAAGCTCTATTGCGAGCCTGCGCGAGACGAAAAACATCCCGCGCCTCGGTTTCATTTTCCAAGTGATGCAGATCTTGCTGCAGGGCGGTTTCTAACTGATGCTCAATCTGATTAGTCATAATTATAATCCTCCAACAAATCCCGCAATGTATGCATTGCTCGAGAGTAATGTGTTTTAACGCTGCCCTGTGAGCATTTCATAGCTTCGGCAGTTTCAATGGTACTCATACCTTCCCAGCATCTCAGCATCAAAGCCTCACGCTGACGTCGGGGCAGGGCATTGACCGACTGGGTTAATTTATCGATGCGCTGGGTTCGCATTAACATTTCGTCGGGAGTATCTGAAATACGTCCAGGGGTTAAATCAACGATATCGACATTCTGATCGCTGTCACCATTAGACGTATATCTGCTCCAGGGAAACACCCTGTCGCGAACGGCTTTTCGCCGATAATAATCGATGGTCTTACTGTTTAAAATACGATAAAACAATGGCTTCCATTCCTGCGCTGTTCTATCGGCATACTTTTCAACTAACTTATACATACTGTCTTGCACAATATCCATGGCGGTGTCGTTATTACCCGTGGCCATTCGAGCCATATGAAAAGCACGGCGCTCGATTACTTTAAGAAACTCCTCCATCGAGCTATAGCCCAGTACCTTTTGCGCTTCCTCGTTGGGCAGTTCCTTTGCCTGTGATTTCTCCACGATCGATAACGTCATAGGCTATACGCCAGACATTCTAGTAGTAGGGGCACTAGTCATAATAGTCGTCGCCATAAATATCATTCAGCAGGTACATAATAGTGACCCATTCCAAATAGTCGCTGTCATGCTCATGATGGCCATGTTGTCTATGAGCCCTGGGCTTATGATGACGGCTGTGATGTTTTTCGTAATGGCTTCTGTGCTGATCATAAAAATAAACATCATCGTAGCCATAGTAATGATTGTAAAAAGCTCGGCGTGTCAAAAACCTGCGGTTGTTGCTGTGATTGATAACCCACCGGCGATCTCGCTGATAGTCATTACGCAGATTTTTCTTCCTGATGTCCCTGGCAATATGATGCTTGTCGACTCTACGTTTAACCGCCTTATGATCGGTTTTATGACGCTTATATCGCTGCTGATCTTGTCTCGCCTGAGTGCCGCTGCGTCGTTCATTGCGAGCTTCAGACCGATAGATTACTTTATCTGAGTGGCGCTTCTGAACATACTGATGATTAGCCTGTCGGTCAAAGCGCTTGAAAGCTTTGTTATCCCTGTCCGCCATTGCGTTTATGGGGAAGGCTAAAAGGCTCAGTCCCGCAACAGTTGCTATTAGTATCCTTTTCATCACAGTCTCCTTTGTGTGGCTCAAAGCTTAAAACGCCAGTTAAAAAGATTGGTTGACCCAATGCAGAACTATTTAGCTCACTGTCTCTACGCTAAAGGTAGCGCCCTCTATAGTTTGAAATCAGCCCAAATAGGGCAGTGGTCAGACGGCTTTTCGAAAGCCCTAGCGTCAAAGTCGATGCCGGTGCCAACCAGATCAGACATAGCAGGATCGGAAGCCAGAATTAGATCGATACGCAGGCCGCTCTGAGGGTCCTGTTCAAAGCCCCGACTGCGGTAATCAAACCAGCTGTAAGAGCGGTCATCCTCAGGGTTCATTGATCTGTAGCTATCGGTGAGGCCCCAGTCTTGCAATGTTTGCAGCCATTCACGTTCTTCAGGCAAAAAGGCAGACTTGCCAGTCTTGAGCCAGCGCTTGGCGTTTTCTGGCTTAATACCCACATCTATATCCGCAGCAGCGACATTCATATCACCCATAACAATCACTCGATCTTTATCGGTAAAGGTGTTGCCGAGGTAGGCTGTTAGGTCTGCGTAAAACTTTTCTTTTGCAGGAAATTTAGTGGGGTGAGCACGACCTTCGCCCTGAGGAAAGTAACCATTTATTACATGGATAGTCTGGCCGTTAATTTTATATTCACCGTGGATCATGCGACGCTGGGCATCTTCGTCATCGGTAGGGTAGCCGCGGACAATCGCAGCTGCCGATATTTTGCTCATCATGGCAACGCCGTAATGACCTTTTTGACCATGGACATCTACCGTATAACCCATCTCGGTAATCGCCTCGAGAGGGAACTCTTCGTTGCTTACCTTTATTTCTTGCAGGCCAATTATATCCGGGGAATGCTGGTCAATAACCGACTGCAATTGATGCAGCCGAGCGCGCAGTCCATTGACATTAAATGAAATAATACGTGTTGATGTTGCTTCGGGTTTGGCAATGGCATTCACGGAAATCTTAACTCGCTTTTTTATTATTTAGTTGAACTAGCTGGTTTTTTTTAGAGTTTGGTGCTAGACCGATTTGGTCAATAAGAATATGGCCAGCCTCCTGTAACATTGGATCTGATTCGGCAATATTATCCTCATCGACTTCGGATTTTTCTTTCCAAATTGTAACGTCGGCATAGGGTTCTAAATCCTTGCCAACACGACGGATGTTTTCGAGAGAGAGTAGTTCTAGATCCCATTGCTTAGTGCGAGCGCGGCGCTTTTCAATGTTTAGAGAAAGGGAGTCATCTGCGGCCCAGTCGTCGTTAAGTTTTAGCTGACCGAGCATATGAGCATAGTCGGGATCAGTAACGCTACGCTCCTTGTGCCTAGAGATTAGCGGCGACACATATTGCTGAAGCTCGGTGGTTGCTTTATGGGGCACTGCGTGAATGCGATCCCAGGGTAGGGCATTGTCTTGGTGGCTCTCGCCTACCTCTTCGGCATCATAGGCTGAGGGGAATTCTATGTCTGGTAACACACCACGGTGTTGGGTGCTATCTCCGGATACCCGATAGAATTTTGAGACGGTTAGCTTCAGCTGACCACTGCTAAGACCGGTGACATCCTGAACTGTACCCTTACCAAAACTCTGACTACCAACGATTAAGGCTCGGCCATAGTCTTGCAATGCGCCGGCAAAAATCTCTGAGGCTGATGCACTCAAACGGTTGATCATAATTAGAAGAGGGCCCGTGTAAACTGCAGGCATAGTGGCGCGCTGATTACGGAAAACCCGCTGATTAGAATCTTTAATCTGTACAACGGGGCCGCTGTCAATAAACAGATCTGTTAATGAGGTTGCCTCATGTAAAGAACCACCACCATTGTTACGTAAGTCTAAAACAATACCGTCAACTTTTTGTTCTCTTAGCTCTTGGAGCAATTTAAATACATCTCTGGTGGTGCTTTTAAAGTCCGGATCTCTGGCACGGTACGCTTCGAAATCCATATAAAAGGCGGGGATATCTATCACACCAAGTTTGTAACTTTTACCCTCTTTTTGGATATCTAATATTTTACTCTGAGCAGATTTCTCTTCGAGTTTTACCTTATCTCTGGTGATAGCAATGATGGCAGTACTGTCTGCGGACTCACCTTTTCCTGGGATAATCTGCAGCCTAACAATGGAGTCTTTGGCGCCGCGAATCAGTGCCACGACTTCGTCAATTCTCCAGCCGACCACATCAACCATTTCGTCTTGGTCCTGGGCGACACCGATAATTTTATCCTCTGCCTGTAAAATACCCTGAAGGTCTGCAGGGCCACCTGGAATAACTCTGACGATTTTGGTGTACTCATCTTCAGTACGTAATTCGGCGCCAATGCCTTCTAGTGACAGAGACATATTAATTTGGAAATTCTCCGTGGTGCGTGGTGAGAAATACGAGGTATGGGGATCATAAAGTGAGGCGAGGGCGTTTACATAAAGTTGAAAAACGTCCTGACTATCCCGCTGGGTAAACTGTTTTATTTGATTCTGATAACGTTTTATGAGCAGTTCGCGCGCTTTGTCGGCTTCTTTATCGTTGAGCAACAAACGAATCATCGCGTCTTTAATACGCTTTTGCCAAAAGGTCTCTGCCTCTTCAGCTGAGCTAAACCATTCCCGTTTGTCCCCGTCGAGAATGATAGTTTCATCGGCGGTAAGATCAAACTCGTGGTCTTTATCTTGTAGCAGGGCAATGTTGGCATTCAGCTGATTGATGGCGCGGTCGCGCAAACGGTTAAACATAGTATAGCCAGGCTCTACATCGCCGCGTTTCGCCAGATCATCAAGTCTGGTGTCCCACTGCATAAACTCGTCAATATCGGTCTGTAAAAAATAACCCTTCACCGGATCTAGGTTATCTAGAAACTGGGCCAAATAGCGCTGGGATAGCTCATCATCAATCTTTTGCCCGCGATAGTGCCGCGTAGCCAGACGGTCGAAGATCTCTCTATAGAGTGCCGTGTACTCAGGTTTGCGCTCAATGGGGACTATCGGCGTTTCTGTTATCGATAGGGCTTCGGCCGATGATGAGGTTGAAGCAGTGGTTGCAGGTTCACTTGAGAAACCTGTAATAACAAAAAGACTGCTAACACTGATAATAGCAAATAAGATGACGGCAATAGCGCGCGGCATAATCATGTTCCTTGTATAGAATGCAGGGAGTTTACCAGAACCTGAATTGTTGAATAGTGGCTTTAAAGGTAGACCACGACTAATTACCTTAATTTCATTGTTTTGCTGGGCTGAGGCAATAAGAGGTGCTGAATTTACTCTCTAGTGGGTGACCTTCCTTTAATGTCCTCTAATCTCAATTAGTGGACATAGGTAGACAGTAGGAAAACAGCCTGATACAGTACTTCCCAGTGAACCAGCGGCCTTAACCGCTATTAGCTGATGGTAACGTTTCTCAACTGCCCTTAATAGATAGCACGCTCTTATGTCCAAAGCCTTTAACGCCACACCATTGTTCGACGCTCACAAAGCCTTTGTGCGCCTGCCTATGGGTTTGGCCATGCTCAATGAGTATCCAGACTCTAAACAGTTTATCGAAACGGTCTGTGAAACCATACCCGATGCCCGTGAAGATTTCTTACACACCCAAGCCTTCCTTAAAAGCTACAGCCGTAAGTCTGAAGCTACATATCGTGGTTACCGCAATGAGGTTGAACGTTTATTACTCTGGGCCTGGACTATGGCTAACAAGAGCGTTATCCAGCTTAAACGCCCAGATTTGGAGGCATACTTTGATTTCGTCCACGGCCCAAGTTCAGCCTGGGTGGGCGCTTCAGTCCAGGATCGCTTTAAAATAATCGGCGGAGAGTCCCGTCAAAATAAAAACTGGCGGCCATTTGCCGCGAAAATCGCCAAGGAAGACCGTAAAGAAGCCTTATCTGAGGGGCTCAGTGTAGAAACCAGTAGAGACGGGCACTTACTTTCTCACGAGGCCATGAAGATCTGTTACTCGGCGGTATCCTGTTATTACGACTATTTAACTGATGAAGGCTATGCCTTTGGCAACCCGATACCCGCCATTCGCAAGCAGTCGCCCTTTTTGATTAAAGGCGCCACCCAGAAAAACATTAAGCGCCTGTCAGATTTACAGTGGGACTATGTGCTCGAAAGTGCACAGACTGCAGCAGACAGTTCACCAGATCACGAGCGCACGCTATTTGTGATCGCCATGCTTAAAACCCTATATCTAAGGGTATCTGAGTTATCTGACCGAACTAATTGGCAGCCAGCCTGGAAACATTTCTGGCAAGACAGCGACGGCAATAACTGGCTCAAAGTACTGGGCAAAGGCAATAAGATACGGGATATTTCAGTGCCAAATGCCCTTTCTCCCTATATTGATCGCTATCAGAAATACCGTGGTTCGCTCAATACTACCTTTGGCGTTAACTCGACGCTGGTGTCTAAAAACCGCGGCACTGGAGGCATGACATCCCGCCAGCTGCGCAGAATCGTCCAGCAGGCCTTTGATTCGGCCTACGACAGAATGATGTCCGAAGGTTTTACCGAGGAAGCCAAGGCATTACGAGAGGCAACAACCCATTGGCTCAGGCATACTGGTGCCTCCCAGGATATCGCCACTAGGCCGCTCAAACATATGGCCGATGATTTGGGTCATGCCAGCATGGGCACCACAGATCAGGTGTACATTCAGTCCGATATGAAGGAACGTGCAAGGTCAGGAAAGACTAGAGAAGTATAATAAAAACAATGAGTTAAAATAATAATATAAAGTAATCTGTGAGATATTAGAGTAACTTATAACAAGAGCGCGAGCACAAGATTCGCGCCTAGGGGAATATACATGAGTATCGATTCACAGCTAGAGGGCCTTATACGACCACTGGCAAAGGCACTGTCGGATGTGGTGTTTTACCCCATCGAAATTTTCAATCAGGATTTTCCGCTTATTGTGATATGGCTCGCCGTAGCCTCGCTCTGGTTCACCTCTTATTTACGTCTAATTAACTTCCGCGGCTTTAGTCATGCCATCGGAATCCTTCGCGGTTCACAGGCTGGCGGCAGTAAAAAGCCCGGTGAGATTTCCCACTTTAACGCCCTATCCACGGCTATATCTGGCACTGTCGGCGTCAGTAATATCGGTGGTGTCGCTGTTGCGATTACCATCGGCGGCCCAGGTGCAGCTTTCTGGCTGTTTATGGCAGGCTTCTTAGCAATGGCTACCAAGTTTGTCGAATGTACACTGGGTGTTAAGTACCGTCGCATTAACGCCGACGGTTCGGTATCTGGCGGCCCCATGTATTACTTAGAGCGCTATTTCCTCGATCGTAACTGGCCCAAAACCGGCAAGTTTCTGGGCTGTTTCTATGCAGCAGCCCTAGTGATTGGCTGTCTGGGTATTGGCAATATGTTCCAGTCCAACCAGGCCTATGTGCAGGTACTGGGCATTACTGGCGGCGAAAATAGCTTCTTCTATGGTCGTGGCTGGTTATTTGGCCTGCTAATGGCGGGCACTGTTGCTCTGGTTATATTGGGTGGCATACGCTCTATAGCCACCACCGCTTCGCGTATTGTGCCCTTTATGGCAGTACTTTATATGGTCTCTGCAGTAGTTATTATCGCTATGAGCGCAGAGCACCTTTTAGGGGCTATCGCCTTGATTGTCAAAAGCGCTTTTACCTGGACCAGTGCACAGGGCGGCATGGTCGGCGCTATTATTATTGGCTTTCAGCGTGCCTTATTTTCAAACGAAGCCGGCATTGGTTCGGCCTCAATTGCCCATTCTGCGGTAATGACCGATGAGCCGGTAACCGAAGGATTGGTATCGCTACTCGAACCCTTTATTGATTCCATGGTGATCTGCACATTAACCTCGTTAGTGATCGTCACCACGGCGATCCCCAATGGTCTGTTAGACGATGGCCGTGGGCTGGAAGGCATTGCATTAACCTCTGCAGCATTTGCCCACCATGTAAGTTGGGCACCCTATGTAATAGCTGTAGCCGCCCTCCTCTTCGCATTTTCAACAACCATTGCCTGGTCTTATTATGGGCTTAAAGGCTGGACCTATTTGTTTGGCGAAGGCGCCATGACCCAGCTATTATTTAAAACCATATTCTGCGGCTTTGTGGCAATCGGCTGTATGATTCAGCTGTCGGCGGTGTTAGATTTTTCCGATGCAATGGTGTTTTTAATCTCCATTCCCAACATCATAGGCCTGTATCTCTACGGCCCTGAAATCAAGCGCGATATGCAGGCCTATTTCTTGAAGTACAGTAAACGATAATGGTGGAATAGGCTGGGGTGCATTAAAAGCAGGCTTGCTCTAGGCCGATGATAGGTTGCCAAATCTGGTGCCGAAATAGGCTAAATATACCAACCTATTTCGACAGTTACTGATGAAGCTCATGCACAAAACCCGCACAATTTTCTGTATGAGCCTATTAAGTATTTAGTGGAATGGCCTTAGTAAATAAGATCAATTACTAAAGAGAACTCGGAGGGTTTTTATGCCTCTACCGCCGCTCTATTTATTGACGGCGCTAGCGTCAACAAGAAACGCTCAGAAGATCCGTGACTATCACCCATGGATTCCCGACAGACAGTTATTTTTTCTTGGTAGTACGCTGCACAACCCAATATCAAACCCTCAGCGACATCCCCCATGCAGCGTGGAGACTGATATATCATCTCCATGCGTGTCTCGCTGTACTGGGTACATTTAACTGACGGAGGAGAGGCATCTGGATAAAGCTTTTTAACTTCCCCATGAATATAGCCATCGACCTTACACAGCAGCGAAAAAGATGAATTTAGGTCGGTGATCCACTGAGGGTATGCGGCTATTAGCTCGGCAAAAAGATAGACACCAAAGGTTTTATTAAGGTGTGCCACCGAGAGATTAATCTTTTTACTCAGCACGGCAATCATTGCAATCAATTCGTTATGATCGTAATTGCCGACAGTCGTATAAATACCTCCGCTTTTAGGTGCGGCGTCGGCAATTACTTCGTCGACCATCTCTAGCCCGTACTCTGTTTCAACCAGGTGTAAAAACGAGGTGAATAGTAATCCTTTCATAAGATACTTCCTTGCATGCTGGCGGCTCTTTTGTATCGCTTTATTTAAGCGGTCACTTGTTCTATGCGGTTGTAATTGTCGCTGTAGCGGACAATGTCATCCTCGCCTAAATAGCAGCCGCTCTGAACCTCAATTAGCTGTAACGGTAAACATCCGGGGTTAGTCAGGCGATGGCGCTGGCCAATTTGGATATACACGGATTCATTTTCTGACACCAGCTGCTCTTCACCATCACGCTCTACTAAGGCGGTCCCACTAACCACGATCCAGTGTTCGGCGCGATAATGATGCATTTGCAGTGACAGACTCTCACCGGGGCTAACCTTGATTAATTTGACCTGAAAGCGATGACCCTGACCTATAGAGTCATAGCTGCCCCATGGGCGCATAACTTCGCGGTGCGAAAGGTGCTCAGTTCTCCCCTGCTGCTCGAGCCTTGCAACCAGACTTTTTACCTCTTGCACACGGCTTTTATCTGCCACCAAAATAGCATCTTTAGTGTCCACAACAATCAGATCCTTTACCCCGATTGCGGCAATTAAACGGCCATCACTTTGAAAGAAACTATTATCACAATCCTCGGCCAAGACATCACCCCACTGCACGTTACCCTCGGAATCCTTTTCCGCCGATTCCCACATCGCCGACCAGTTACCTAGATCCTTCCAACTGGTGTTTAGTGGCACCAGCCACGCAAGATCAGTTTTCTCCATAATCGCATAGTCGATAGAGTCATTCGGACAGAGTGCAAATATTGGCTCAGGCAAACAGATAACACCAGCTTGCAGCACAGACGATCTATAGGCATTTTGGCACTGAGCGAACATGTCAGGGTGGTGGTTTTGAAGCTCACTTAAATAGACGCTGGCTTTAAATAAAAACATGCCGCTATTCCAAAAGTAATCGCCACTCCTTAAATATTTGTTTGCGGTTGCCAGATCAGGTTTCTCTACAAAGCGCTCTATTTTCTCCCCTTCCTCAGAGCCTGAGTTACCATACCCAGCCGCGACCTTGATATAACCGAAGCCGGTATCCGCGACTGCCGGCGGTACGCCAAAGGTTACTATTTTGTCTGCGTCGGCGAGTAGTAACGCCGCGTCTAATGCAGTCTGAAATGCCTCTTGATCACCGATCAGATGATCGGCAGGCTGGACCAGCAAGAGTGGATCGCCGCCCTGAGATATCGCCTGCAGCGCAGCAATTGCTATAGCTGGAGCAGTGTTTCGCGAACAGGGTTCGACAATCATGGTGCCACGGCAGTCAACTTCCTGCAGTTGTTTAGCAATCATAAAGCGCTGTTCTTCGTTGCATACCACAATGGGGTTTTGTAGATCGGGGACACGTTCCACAGTCCGCTGAATCATCGACTTGGCGCCGTTCAGTTTGAGTAGCTGCTTGGGAAATTTTTTCCGCGACTTTGGCCACAGGCGTGTGCCGGAGCCACCGGAGAGAATCACTGGTACAACATCAGCCATGAGTGACTGGGTGCCGGTTTTTTGTTTTTGAATATCCATATCTGTTCTCACTTCCTTATATTTTATCGCGCTGCATCTTTAGTCAGGCTGGACTTCACTGGAACTACCCCTGTGAATAACATTCCATCAATTCAAGATTCCTTTAGTACGTAACACTGAATACTGAACATGTTTCAGTTTTATCATTAACAACAGAAGCCCAATCTACCAACAGACACCCTCACAGTTTTTGGCATACTTGAACGAATTCCCTAAACCCACTAAATCAATCACCGGCATAAAGCGCTTGGCGGCCTGAGCTGCCTCGCGGCCGTAATCGGTATTGTGGCCCACCACCAGAAGATCGACTGATCCAACAAGCTGATCGATATTCGTACAGCCAGAATGGCTGGTGTGTTTATCCATGCCCATTCTCAATAGGTCTGCAGAGGAAGCGTTAGGGTCAAAGTAACTAACGACATGACCTTGATCGTGCAGCTGCCTAGCTAACTCTAATAGTGGGCTCTCGCGCAAGTCATCGGTATGTGCTTTAAAGGTCAGGCCAACAATGCCGATGCGTTTTACTCTGTGCTCAGCAATCAGCGCCAGAGTATGTTCTATATGCTTGTCATTGGAATGGATGATACTGTCGATCAACGGCGTACTGACCGCGTTAGCTGCCGCTAAATGCATAATGCCGCGGGTGTCTTTAGGCAGACAGGAGCCGCCAAAGGCGAACCCGGGCCTAAGGTAATAAGGGGATAAATTTAGCTTGGTGTCTTTAACAAATATATCCATCACCTGATGGCTGTCCACACCAACCATTTTGCACAGACGCCCCACTTCATTACCAAAACCGACTTTCAGTCCATGCCAAGTATTGTCTATGTACTTTACAAACTCGGCTGCCTCAATACTGGTTTCAATTAACTCTCCAGGTAGGCCTTTATAAAGCTGAGCGAGCGCTGCTGCACTACGTTGATCAACCGCGCCAATCACTGTTTTTGGCGGCTCGTAGAAATCACTGATGGCAGTACTCTCGCGTAAAAACTCGGGATTAAAACAAACCCCAAAGTCTTTACCGCAACGCTTTCCCGAAGTTGCTTCCAAAATTGGAATCAACACCTCACGGGTTGTTTTGGGTGGCACGGTGCTGCGAAAAGCCACAAGATGATAGTCTTGCTTTAGGCCCAAGGCGCCGCCAATCTGCTCGGAAGCCATGCGCAAGTACTTTAGGTCGCATTCACCGGTGGGGCCGGTAGGCGTGCCTACGCAGACTAGAGTAATGTCTGACTCGATCACCGCAGAATGGGTATCACAGATAGCTTCAAGGCGACCGATCTGACGGGCCTGTCCGAGCAGTTCAGCCAGCCCCTCTTCAACGATCGGGGATTCGCCGCGGTTTAGAGTATCTACCCTCACAACATCTGGATCCACACCAATCACCGAATGGCCGCGATCGCAAAAACAGGCGGCAGACACAGCACCGACATAACCTAGGCCAAGGACGCTAATAGTTGGCTTTACTGCGATCTCAGTAGCCGGCAACTGACTTGGACTCTGAAAAAAATCAAGAGTAAAACGTAAGTCACTATCATTGGCCGCGGGCAATGGGTTGATATTCAACTCCTGTTTAGGCGCCCAAACATTTTGTTGAGCAGCATCAGGAACATTAAGGTTACTGAGCCGCTCCATCTCGCTAAGGTCCACTGACGAATCTATTCCATTTTCATTTAACATTGTATCTCCCTATGGCATGGCAGCCGTGGTTGGTGGGTCGCAATGACATCACCTATGCTTTAGATCATCGCAAACTCCGTGCCAACTGCCATTTGGGATCTTTTATTTCATTAATATCAGTCACTTACGTAGTATTTTGGATAGTTATAATTATCATACAAATACAGATGTTGCAGAATGCAACGCACATCGGTGTTGTAAAATGCAAACTGCTCTTCATCAAACCGCTATCAATGACTCGACTGGGACAGCTCACCAGTGCTTTTGTTTGCGATAAATTGTGGATGGGCTTACCTCCAGCAGCGCAGCTGCCCTAGGTACATTACCGCCACACAGGCTAATAGCATCTTCAATAGAACTTTTCTCGACCTGCCACAGAGGCCTTACTTGGGTCATTGGCGATGCATCTGATGGTTGAGAGACCATTTTTTCAGTCATTGAAGCGTTCATTTTAGGCCTACTGACGTCGCCCTCTAACGCCGATTGAAGTGGCCCACTATCAATAATTTTGTGATCAGTCATTACCACGATGTTGTGGATTAGGTTTTCTAACTGACGGACATTCCCTGGCCAATGATACTGGCGTAAAAATAGCTTGGCAGACCCATTAAAGCCTTGAAAACTCTTCTGCTCAAGTCGCGCAAAGACCTGTAAAAAGTGCTCAGCCATAACCACCACATCCTCTCCACGATCCCGCAGCAAAGGCAATGTGATGGGAATAACGTTAAGCCTATAATAGAGGTCCTCACGAAACTGACCTCGCTCGACCGCTTCGGCTAAAGTTGTAGACGAAGCGGTCAGTAGCTGTGCGGCGAAGGGATAGGTCTGATGGCTTCCAACCGGTGAGAATTCACGCTCCTGAATAACCCGCAGCAGCTTCGCCTGCATCGGTAGCGGCAATGTGGTCACCTCATCAAGAAATAGCGTGCCTTGCTGGCACGCGGCAAAAAGCCCATGATGCTCCGCCGTGGCGCCAGTAAAGGCGCCTTTCTTATGGCCAAATAGCTGTGACTCAATCAGATGTTCATTAAAGTTGGCACAGTTAACCGCAATAAACGGCTGTGACTTTCGGGGGCTCTCGGCATGGCAGGCTCGGGCAACCAACTCTTTACCAGTGCCCGTCTCACCGGAAATAAAAATAGGTATATTGGCTCTCGCCGACTTGGTAATACGCTCGAACAAACGATACATCGCTGGATTGATACTTATCATACCGTGGAAGTCTGTAGCCTGAGATGACTTCATTTCAGCGCTAATGCCAAATAATCCCTGCTCGCGAAGCGCAGCACTGGCAATCATACGTAACTCATTATTATCCCAAGGCTTGCTGATAAAGCGGTCGATAATACGCCGATCTATCGCATCGCTAAAGGAATTAATATCGCTGTAGCCACTGAGGATAATGGTTTGTACATCCGGCCATAGCGCCTTTATTTTGGCGAGCATTTCGCTACCCGTCATCAACGGCATACGCTGATCCGAAATCACCAGATCGGGGCGATTATTAGTTGCATATTCTAATGCTCGCTGCGGGCAGGTGAAGTCGACTAAGTTCACTTCTAGGCGTGCTAGACAGCGTATCAGAGATGAAAGCACTGGCTTATCATCATCCACCAACAGTATCGTAGGTTGATTATTATTCATGTGTAGTAGCCACCTCCCTAGTGATTTTGGTCAATATTATCAGTGCCTTCTAGCACCACCAGTTAGAACTGGCGACCAAATTTACGGACTATACAACAGTGCTAATAGTGATAATTCTCACACTGTCATTAGTTATATTTAATCTGTATCGCGGTGTAATTCAAAAACTCCGGATACTGTTATTATCGAGTTACTCCTGCTATCGGTAGACAAATTCTAAATATCGCTCCACACCCTTCTTTGCTGTTAACAGAAATCTCACCGCCATGCATCTCCACTGCGGTCTTAACTACATGCAAACCCAGCCCCGTACCTTTACCAATGTCCTTGGTCGTAAAAAAGGGATCGAATATGTTAGGCAAATAATCCGACGAGATGCCACAGCCATTATCAGCAACCTCAATCCACACCTTATGACCCGCCTGCCCAGTACTTAGGCGTATTAATCCATGCCCATGAATTGCATGGGCGGCATTAACCAACAGATTAAGAAATACCTGACCTATTTTACCTTCATGACAGACAACCAAAGGAATCTCCGCCAAACCCCATTCCACATCAGCTTTATACTTTAGTTCACTTGACGCTATTTGGACGCTTTTTTTCAATAGATCATTAATATCTTCAGCACGAGCCTGGGGTGCATTCACATACGAGAAGTCGGAGAGATCCGCCACAATTTTCTTCACTCTGTGAGTACCATCAACAGATTCACTGACTAGATTCTTTGCGTCGTTTAGTAGGCCGTCGACATCTATTCTATGGCTAAAACTAGATAAATCATCGAGTAAACTATTCGTACTAGCCGTATTGTGACCGTGATCAACTTTGAGTTTCATTAAACAGGTTTGTTGTTTATGGATAAGCTCAATAACGTCAATTAGGTAATCACTAAGAGTGTCAAGATTACTGGCGATAAACGCCACCGGATTGTTGATTTCATGGGCTACGCCGGCCGTCAACTGGCCAATAACCGCCATCTTTTCGGACTGTGATAATTTCTGGCGGGTCTCTTCCAGCTCGATGACTTTGGTTCGCAGACGCTTCCTTTGCCGTGCAATTTTTTGATTGCGCAGCAATAACTCTTGATTGATTTTATAAAGCTCACGGCTCTTCTCTTCGAGAAGCTGCTCAGCGCAATGCCGAGCAGCAGTCTCACGATGGAGTTTGTTCTCTAATGATAGAGTGGTAATCACTTTACTAACGCAGCCTAAACCTTAGACATTAAAAAAACGTTGCAACAGCGACGACATAAATAAATATCGCGAGTACATGAAAGAGAGGATATGGTATGGCCATTCATGGCTGAATTACTCCGTGTTTTTATAATCATTAAGTTTATATAAACTACGCATGCTTACGCCGTAAAATAAATTTCCGGTTAAAATCTACCTGTGGCTCTACGTTGATTTTTTCGATACTCAGGTGCTCATCATAATAAGACGATATTCCAACGATCAGACCCTCAGCTATATCCGAAGGCAAAAATTCTGACCGATAGATAACCTCCAATACATCACAGTTAATTTCGGTACAGTCAAAAGAGGGTGATATAAAACCTGGCATATTCATTGCTGTAAGTTGATTGAAGGGAGTGTTATGGCTTTTTAATAGCTCATAAGCGCTGCTGCTCTGCTCGACCCATGCTGGATTAGTCACCATAAGCTCTGAGAACAAGTAGACGCCGATTACCTTTGCCAATGTGCACTTTTGAATACTAAGTATTTTGGCCACAGACGTAATCAAGTCATCTAATGAATTATCAGGATAATTGTCCATTGATAAATAGACTTCACTCAGCGGCCCATCGGCCAACATTACCTTTTGAGCCTCTGCCACCTTTTCACCATATTCACTTTCCAGATATCCCACTACTCCAGCAAGAACAAAGCCTTTCATACCCTGTGCTCCCTATAGGAAATTCCAATAAATACTCTATCATGTTAAAACACTAGCACAGTTTATGCGATTGCGCATACTAAGTTTATTTAAATAATGATAACGGTCACAATATTGTTCTGAACAGATATTACAGTTCATAATGCAAGCCAATGCTAAATATATATCGACGGTAATCAAGGGCGATAACCTCGTTGGTTTCAACCTGTCGACGCAATCCCAGAGAGCCTCTAAGAAAGTCAGAAAATAGCGGTCTGCTATAGATCAACTCTGCCTCTGTTCCTCGCCTACTGCTAGCAGAGGTTCCTGTTTCTGATTCAGTCTGGGGCCGCCCTGAATTCAAATAGTCTCGCCAGTAGGCCTGAGCCTTCACTACAATTTTAGCCTCACCGCCAAGCTGATAGTTGAGGTTGATTGAGAGTTTGTGAAAGTCGAGGTCACGGATACCTTGCCCATTATCCCGAGCAAAGTAGCCACTTAGATACAGGGACGCATCGACACGTTGATGAAAGGGTTTACTCAGCGCAACGCCGTAACCCTTTAGCGAATACTCTAGGAGTGATGATTGATTATCATGTGCATTATGTAGGCCCTTGTAACTGCGTGATTTGTGGTAGAGAAACAGCCGGGCATTAAGTCCAGAGTCTGCTTTGTAACGCAGGCCAGGCTGAACACGAAACTCGGTGTAATCTAAACGCTCAAGACCGATATCTTCATAATCTTGCTGGTAATTGCGCTGCCCAACCTGAGATAGGAGTGACCAAGATGTTTTCTTATCGACATAATATTTTAGCTCTGCACGAAAATCTGCACTATCGAAACTAAACCGATTCTCGATTAAGTCACCCTCGCTAGTTTCTGCAACTTGACGCTGAATCTGACTGTAGTAGCTATTTTGCTCACTGCGTACATAACTACTCAGGTTAAGATTAGCTTTGCGTTCGCCGAATTTAAAGCGCCCGGTCCAGTCTATGCGCCCCTTTATAGACGAATTATCTGCAGCATTGCTACTCTGACTGTAAATGTCTCTGTGCAATTCTATCCGGTAGCGGAGAGTGGGTTTTTTGGTGCTGCCCTGACTCTGGTTGTTGCCCCAATATTTAAGTAGAAGGGTTGTATATGCTGCACCCGATTGAGATCCCTCCGGGTAGGACAATTTAAAGGGGTTGCTGTCATAGCCATAGCTTGTTGTCGCCAGCAGCTGATCTGCTGCGCTAACCCCAGCGCTTATCGCTGCTATTAACAGCCCTGCGAGCGAACCGTTGATTAACTTGATGATTTAACCTCCAGGCCGAGCAATAGGTCGCCAAAAAAAGCGGGATCATTCAGGGAGTAATAGCCAGGCACCTCCCAAACTAAAATTCTCGGCGGAGACTCGCTGAAATCCCTGCTGCCTAGATAATCTTTTAATGCGCCACCAAAACCACCGCCACTCTTAGCTTTATTGTTAACGGTCGCACCAACATAATGGGCAAGAAACCCATCAAAATTAAAATGTAGGCGGCCTTTGCTATTACTGGTGCCAACTAGAACGATCTGGGGCTCTACTGGTTCAGCAAACAGGTCATCATCGAGCGAGCTAGACATCGCAACAGTCTGGTAGAGCTTAAACGGCTCTTTTGGGTAGCGCTGTTGGCAGAGTTCCAGTGCGGCGCGCTGTAAACTACCATCATTATGGTCGCCACCAACGCTGTAGCTGCTAAACGCCTTTTTTCCAATACCCGATATCTTTTGCCCCTTGATTGCGTAAGCAGTCAGTCTGGCGATGGTGCGGGCACCATGATGGTTCCAATGATGGTCACGGGCAAAAAACAAAGGCTTAGAGTGAGTCTGCTCAAATAGGCTGTTAATCTGCGGGACAACAATCTGGATTGCACGTAGCTGCTCTAAATAGCGACTATAGGACTGCCTGCCACCCTGTACATCGTAATCGATGTCACCCAAATATTCGGGGTGTATCAGAGCCCGCCCAGGAATGGGCACCATAACGAGGGTGGTACCCCGCGACTGCAATAGCCGCTGTAAGTCCTGCAAACTTTCATATCCAGCTGCTCGTGGGCCATAGGCTCGCTTTAAATCCATATCCCTATAGAGCCAATTCTGATTGCCTTTTTGTAGCGTTTTAAAGCTTTTTAAAAATGCCCCGCGATAACTCTCCGCGCTATCGGCCGCAGCGCAAAGTGTTGTGCTGAAGGCGGGTGTCATCCTTTCAGCGAATACAGAATTAGCCATTGCAGCAGTGCAGAGTAGGCTAAGGATCAATTGTTTTAAGCCATAATTAGATAACGGCATTTAGCGACCTCCGGCTCTGTCTGCCCAATGCGTAAACAGCCCACTTGGATTAGTACAGATGAACAAACTCGACGAAACCCCAGGCTGAAAAATCATCGCCTCGGTAACTACCAAGCTCGTACCCTGGGTATCTGCACTGTCTACTACCGAAAAAGCGCTCTTAAGAGGGTTAATCGCTCGAGCGCCAGATGTCGCCTGAGCAATATTACTCAGTACAGATCGCGCCGATTTAGCGGTTTGCAGGTTCAGCCTAGAATAGCTAGAAAAGTTATAAACCACTAACATGCCGCGCCGTGAATCCTTAGCACGATAATCCTCAACTAATGTCACTGAGTCATCATCCACTAGCAGAGAGTAAGCCTTACCAGCCTCCAGTGAGGCTTGCCAACGTAATCCGCTGACTTGCTCGTTATATTCGCCGGGGGGCAAGTAGACAAAGCTAGAGGCGCTGCAGTAGCCTGCAGTGGATAAGTTCTTACCCTCTATCCGCAGTGTAAGGTGCTGATTTGATCCTGCACTGGGAGTATTTTTCTGCAGATTGATAACCCGCAGGAACGCAGCGTCCGGTGGAGCAAAATCGTAAAGGGCCGCTTCATCAGCCAAACTAGTAAAACTGAGACCACTTAAGGCGAGAACCTGAATTAATCCTAGTATTATCTGCGCGATTTTGTTCATCACTTAATCTCCTCGTGACTATTTATACTGTTAGTGCTTGGTCTTAAGAACAAGGTTAAAAACTGGTCTGGGGATAGGCAACCGTGAGATACCGCTCAGGAATTTCCCAAATCACCAGCTTCAGATCGGTCGATAAAGCGGAATCATCAGACAAAAAATTGGCCATCGGGGTTATAGGCCCCTGCCCTTGCACTGCAATATTTTGCACATCTACCTCAAGTGCCTGCTTCAAAGCACCCTCAAAGTTCCACCGTCGATCGGCACTAAAGCTGGTCCCTAATAGAATGACTTCTGAAGGCTCAATGGGGGAAAAGAGCGCCTCTTCAATAATCAATACACTGTCATCAAAGACTGCCTGGTCAAACGGGTCATCGCCTACTGGGTAGGTTTGGAATTGCTCAATTGTCTCTGTAGCGGGCATCAAATTTTCAAACAGTGGCGCCAAAGGCAAAAAGCTCAGCAAGTCACCCTCAATGGTATTACTCCCCGATCTCTCAGTAATAAAGGCCTGAGGCCTCAGGTTTATATCTGGAATTTCCCGTTGTAAAAGTGCGGCCGTACTGAAGGCAATTAGCCTTGCGGCCCTTGGGGTCCAATGAGTATCTGTTCTAAGGTACAACGAATCCGGCTGGGTATGACTGATCATTTCCTGCAAACCATCAACAGTCAGAACAGACTCTTCTTGGAGGTGGTTAAGCACCTGTGGGTAGGTTTTTTGTTGTACCAGAGACGGTTGATGACGCCCCGTCTGCCCCGATAGCAGCCTTGCTTTGGATGGGATCAGCACAACTATCAAGGCTACATTCTTACTTGCCAACAGCCTTGAGGCCTCGGTAATAAAGTTAATATTAGCGGCCAAGGCTTCATCACCACCTGGGTTAGCGATAAATTCTTCACTGGTAAAAAGCCAACCCTGATGACCAATTAACAAACCGTTTTGTGCTTCCTTAAAGATGCTGTATTGGAAGGCGGCCCACACATTAAGACCAAACTGTCGTAACGAAAAGTCATCGTCATAGCGCGACTCAAAATTTCGCGCCAGTTCTCCTGACATTAATGCGTGCCCATTAAAGTCCTCTGTCGAACTTTTCTTTGAGTCACTCGTCGTCTCAAGATCAAATAGGGTACTAATACCTGCGCCAAATACCGTCCCTAAAAAGAACAGCACAATCAGTTTTTTAAGTAACATCCCTGTCATTACAAACTCCTTAAAACTGGAAATAGAGAAATGCAGAATAACTCTCTGCTGAAAGCTTGAATATTGCCAGCATAAAGACTGGTAGTAGTAGCGCAGCATGGGCGAAGGGAACCATCACTGAACCCCCAACGCCATGGGCTGGATAGTTAGGTGAGCTGTCTTGCTGGCGCTGATAAAAGCCGCGAAGCACAATCACCGACCAGCTAAGAGCTAATGTCCACAGCTGCAAAGAAGTGATTTGTCCTGCGTAAACCGGGCTAAATTTTAAGGTCTCAGGAGCCATGGTAGGCATTAATGCCGCATATAGACTCTGGGCCTGAGATATATTTTCAGCGCGAAACACTACCCAGCCAAGCATTACCAAAAGAAGACAGAACAGCCACCGCAGTATCGAGAAACGCGCTCCAGAGGTGTCTACACCAAAGGCTTTTTCCAGCGCTAATATCGCACCATGCCAGGCTCCCCATACTAAAAAGGTCCAATTGGCGCCATGCCATAGTCCACCCAGTAACATGGTCAAAAACAAATTACGATAGGTGATGATTGCGCCATATCGGTTTCCCCCCAAAGGGATATACAGATAGTCCCTCAACCAGCTGGATAAGCTTATATGCCAGCGTCGCCAGAACTCAGTAATCGACTGGCTAATATAGGGGTGAGAAAAATTCTCCATAAAGCGAAAGCCCATCATTAGGCCTAGACCAATAGCCATATCGGCATAACCAGAGAAATCAAAATACAGTTGCGCTGTATAGGCCAATAGCGTTAACCAGGCATCCAAAAAAGATGGATCCTGTAACACAAAGCCTTTATTAACTAAAGGAGCCAAGGTATCAGCGATAACCACTTTCTTAACGAACCCGAGCATAAACCGATGAGCACCCTCTGAAAATTTATCCAGGCTGTGGGTCCGTTGTGAGAACTGGTCAGCGATGTCTTTGTAGCGCAACACCGGGCCGGCTATCAGTTGTGGAAATAACGCAATGAACGCGGCAAAATCGACTAGATTCTTAGTCGCCGGCACATCACCGCGATAGACATCGATGATGTAGCTGATGGCCTGAAAAATGTAGAACGAAATACCTATGGGCAATATCACGGCGGTCAATAGCCAAGGGTCTAGCCCTAATTCAGCCATTGCGGCGTTGACAGTGGTGACACCAAAATTAGCGTATTTAAAATACGCTAATGCCGAGAGATTGATACTGACGCCAAGGAATACCCACTGACGAGCACCCGCAGTCTGGGGGCCGCAATTTGAGATTCTGCGCCCAATAAAATAATTCCATAGCGTGACGGCAATAAATAGCAATAGAAAATCAACTCGCCACCAGGCATAAAAAACATAGCTGCCAATCAGTATTACCCAAGATCGATGTCGCTCTGGGGTTAAGTAATAGAACGTCAAAAAAATCGGTAAAAAAGCAAACAGAAAGATATTGCTAGAAAAAACCATTTTTTATTAAATCCCTTTTATGAATTAATTCTTATTAGGCTCCTATGTAAGAGGTAGCAAATGTCGAGCCAACTTCCGTTAAATATTTGATAGCTTGTTTAAAATCAGGGGTTTAGGGGCAATATTGGATGCGTGGGAAAGGGAGGAAAATGCGGAGTAAGTTGCAATTTGAATTTTTGAATACATATTGCATTGCATTTTGCAAATGTAATGCATGGATTGACTCATCAGTCGTTAAAGCTCGGTCTTGCCCTGCAGCTCATTACCCTCTTAACTCGTTGATTGATATTGATTTATTGTATAAAAATCTCGGAGTTTCTCGCGTAGAAAAATAGTTGGCCTAGTAATTGCGATGGATATAGCGATAGCTATAGAAATAAGAAAAGCCACTAGAGGATCACAGGGATTGGAAATCACCCGAGAGAAAGCCTGTCAGCGATTACATCATAGAGTCGCTACCCCATTAAATTTATACAACGATGGCCGCGGTTATACTGCGGTAGATTGGAGTTTAGGTGGCTTTCGTGTGAGCAACTGGGATCGCTGGAATAACGAACTAAAAGCTGGCGACCCGCTATCTTGGAAATTCGAACTGCCCTTTCAGGGATTTATGATCGCCTTTGATGTTGTGGCTAGGGTGGTGCGCATCGACTCCGAAAAAGGGCAGTTTGCCTGTCAGTTCATAGACTTGGACGAACGGCAAGCTGAACTGATGAAGCACTTTATTGAGCAGTTGATTCGTGGTGCGATGACCCCGCTAAAAGACACTATTTTGCGCATAGATTCTCCGGTAACGCCGGTATCAACAGAACCCAATCCCAGCCCACTAGAACAGCTACCAGTCTCGCGTATTCCAACGCGCATGGTATTGATGTCAGTCGTCTATATAACCCTTGGGTTTGGCTTACTCAGCCTACTCATGGTCACGGTGTACGATAATTTTCTCAGCCTAAAGGTCAATACAGCAGCCACCTCGACTCCGGTTGAATCAATTGTTTCAATGGTCGATGGTCGTATTACCCGAGTAGCAAGTATCGTCGATCAGCAGATTGTTGAGGGTACGACTTTGCTAACCATCGAATCACCGCAACTAATCAAGCAAATTGCTGATTCTAAATCAAATATCGAGCAGAAAAAACTCGAGCTAGAAGCCCAGCGTAAACGCTACACCTTAGCCATTGAAACCTCGGGTTCAGTCACCAGTAAAGAGTCGCGATTACTGGAGATCGATATCGATCTGATTGAGCAGGAGGTTAGATTGGCAATGCAAGACCTGCTTGCCTTCTATGCCTATCAAGAGGACTTATCAGTACTGGCTCCCGGAGATGGGAGATTGGTGCACCTGCTCCATGAGCGGGGCGCTGTTATAAAGCGCGGTGAAACTCTAGGTTTTTTTGAGCGCAACGAAACACCTGTGGTAGATGTGTTTGTCACTGATCAGGAGGCGCGCTTAATACATCTCGATCAAATAACTCAGGTGCACCTACTCAGCTTAGATCAGCACTGGTTGGGATACGTCAGTGACATCATGAAAGATACCCTACTAGCCCCATCCCAGGAATACGCCTATCGCCCCGACAATGTTTCCCAGCGGAGTATAAAGGTGAGAATCAAGCTAAAAATGGGTGATACTGATCGGGTAAAACTCCGCTCCGGACTGCCTGTGGAAGTGCGGTTTGCCACATCGCAAATAAGTCAGGCAGTACTCAACTATCTCTCCAACAAAGAACTCTCCAATAAAGAGCATTCGCAAATAGATGCACAACCGATGTCGCCCCAGCCCACATTATGAACGTCTATAAACCAGCACGTGATTACAGTGCTCTAGTCAGTGGTGAAAAGAGCACGGACAAGCCGGTCAAATGGCATAAAAAAGCCCTCCTTCAGCTAGCGACGTATATTTCTCTCTGCGTGTTATCTGTACTTTGGCTACCCAATAAAATCTGGAACCCAGAACTAAAATTGATCACCATTACTCTCGGCGTACTGGGAATTTGGCGCTATAGCTGGTGGCTTGTTCATGTACTACGTGCAGAGTTTTATCAGCACAAACGCTTCCCTATGATTCGCGCAAGGGCAGACAAAGTTTGGCGAGACGGCTGGCGACCCAGACATATGCATTTTATGATGACCACCTTTCGAGAACGCCGGGAAACGACCGAACTGGTGATACAGAGTATCTGTAGGGAAGTCGAAGAATCGGGCATACCGACCACTCTATGGTTGGGTTCTGGTGATGCCTATGATGAAGATATCATCATGACCTATCTGCGCCAATACGCTAACCATTTGCCCTTAGAGCTCGTCATGATCCGTCAGAATATCTCCGGCAAACGTATGGCCATCGGTCTAGTATTGCGTTCTATGTCGCGCAGAGGAATCCACAGGGACGACCTGATTGTATTTATGGACGGTGATGCGGTGTTGGCGCCGGGAATTTTGCGTAAGTGCTGCCCGCTGTTTCAACGCGACCCCGAACTACAAGCAATCACAACCGATGAGGAAGTGATTTGCTATGGCCCAAAATGGATTCAATCATGGCTCACAATGCGCTTTGCGCAACGCCGAATCGCCATGCAGTCTCATTCAATGTCCAATAAGGTGCTAACACTCACTGGCCGCATGTCGGTATTTCGCGCCAAGCATTTAACACGCCATAAATTTATTCGCATGCTCGAAGCCGATCATCTCTACCACTGGCTGTGGGGTACTTTTCGATTTCTATCCGGCGATGACAAAAGCACCTGGTATTACATGCTCACCCAAGACGCCAAGATGCTCTACGTGCCAGATGCACTTGTCTACACAATCGAAGAAATTGAAGGCTCCGGTATCGAGCGTATGACTCAAAACTTCCGCCGATGGTCGGGCAATATGCTGCGCAACGGAACCAGAGCACTAAAACTAGGGCCTAACAAGGTTGGGTTCTTTATCTGGTGGTGCGTAATGGACCAGCGCATCGCCATGTGGACCATGCTGGTTAGCCCAATAGTCGCGATTGCCGCCACCCTGCTCCACGACCCCTATTACATCGTGTCATATTTTATTTGGATTGCGATATCGCGTATGGCGCTGTCGTTATTTCTATTTCGGTATAGCAACAGTGTGCACATTGAGTGGCCATTTATCCTCTATTTCAATCAGCTATTAAATGCCGCGGTTAAGGTTTACTGCCTTGCCAGGCTATCAAAGCAGCGCTGGACTAATAGGGGTAATCAGTCCTCGGGGGACGGCAACAGCCTCATAGATCAATTGAAAAATATCATGGCCAGTTATATCACTACGGTGTGGGTTGCAGCATTAGTAATGACAGTGCTTTTTTACACCCAGCTGCTTAGTTTTCCCGACCTAAAATACTGGTTTTAGATCATCAGACTAGCGTTAGATCCCCGCCCTTTTTAACAGTATCTCTGGTTACAGTTGACGCGGTGAATCGCAGTAAGCGGTATTGCTTTTGCTATGAGCATTAGTCTTAGTGCTAGCTCCCACGCTTCTAAGTCTTTTGCCAGTGATATAGCCGCGAAATAAGGAGCGATCTTTAAGCCGATACTCTAAGATGCCGCACAGGTTAATCAGGGAACAGGCGCAGTGACATTAAAAATAGGCATACTTCAGGCAGACGATGTACTGCCGGTTCTGGCTGAAAAATATGGTGAGTATCCCAGTATGTTTAAGCAGCTACTGACTACCGCTAATGGGGATAGCAGCATGGGCGTAGAGTTTGTTACCTATGCGGTTAACGCTGGTGTTTATCCTGCGGAAATTGATGAGGTCGATGCCTATATTTTGACCGGTAGCAAAAACAGCGTGTACGAAGATGCGCCCTGGATTACACAGCTGGCCGAGTTTGTTAAGGCGCTGCACAGTCGCAAGAAAAAGTTAGTGGGTATCTGTTTTGGCCATCAGATGGTGGCCCATGCTCTTGGCGGAAAAACCAGCTTGGCTGATGCTGGTTGGGGTTTGGGCGTTAAGGAAACCAGCCCAACCAACAGTACAGATTTACTCGGCAGCCAACCCTTTAAACTTATTTATAGCCATCAGGATCAGGTGGTAGAGCTGCCTGAGGGAACGGTTGTTCTCGCCAGTACAGATATCTGCCCTATTGCCGCCACCACATTGGGAGAGCATATATTAACCTTTCAGGGGCATCCGGAATTCTATCCAGACTACGCCAGTGACCTTTATGAGATTCGTCGAGAGAGATATCCAGCCGATATCTATAAAGCTGCGATAGCTTCTTTGCAGGCTCATGCGGACCAGCTGTTTGTGGGCGCGCTGATGATTGATTTCTGTCGGCGATAACAGCTTTTACATACCGCCCCTTAAATAGAGCATGGCCGATTCTGCTTATCAATAGACTATTGTAAAGATCGCATTAGCTGCTGTGCTCCAGCATCTTCTGGGAATGCGGTAACCAGTCGCTGAGCAAAGTCTCTAGCCTCAACCAACTTACCCAAATCCCTGTTAATCGTAGCCAGCGCAAACAGTAAATCTCGATTCTGATTATCCCGCTCCAGTGCCTGGGTCATTACCTGCACCGCTTCTCTCGCTCGGCCCTGACTGTTTAAAGCAATGCCATAGGCATAGCTGTAGCGAACGGTTTCAGGCGCTAATCCTGCGGCCTGCTCTAAACTCACTAACGCCTGCGCATTATTCTCAGCGCGTATCTGCGCTAAGCCGAGGCTAAAAAGTACAGTGGCATTGCTGGGGTTTGCCTGTTGGGCCTGTAAAAGTTGGTCAAGCGCCCGGGGCTCTTGCCCCTGGGCACGATACAGATCAGCAAGGTTTAATCGTGCCGGCACTGACTGAGAATCTAGCGTTAATGCATGCTCATAAGCCTGCTCTGCTTTTTGATAAGCACCCTGAGCAAGATAGGCCGCTGCGAGATTAAGCTGGCCATTCGGCATATCTGCGCTGACCATTAGCGCTTCGATATATTGTTCAATATGTCGATCTAATGTCTGCTGCTGGCTTTGATCTAGTCCAGTAATGCCCATGAGTAAACGGGTAGCTTCTAGCCTCACCGCTTTAATCGGATCGTTGAGCAGAGGCGATATATCTTGCCAACGCTGCGGCAGCGGTAAAAATACCAGCGTATTTAAAGCACCGATGCGCACTAAGGGTTGAGTGCTATTGAGTTGTTGCTGAGCCGCGCTATAGCTCGACATATTCGGATAGTTTGCAAGTAAGCCTAATGCTGTGGCGCGAGCCATAGCATTAACGCTACCGTTCCCTGTGAGGTCAATTAGTAATTGGTTTGCGCCGACTTGATTGGTTCTCGCGGCATAAATGGCCTTGGTTGCCACCTCTGGCTTGAGCGACTGTTTACCTAACCAACTTTCAATAGCCGACACAGACCAGCCTGTTGATTGATCGGTGTGACACATATTGCAGGCATTGGGCGCACCAATTTCTTCGGTAATGTCCGGTCGCGGCACCCGCATACTGTGATCCCTGCGCGCATCGACGCCCATATAAACAGTCGCCGGCATATGGCAATTAACACATTGGGCCCCTGTGCTATTGGCCTGTTCGTGGTGGTGATGTTTGGGTGTGTCGTAGGTTTCTGTCTTATGGCAGCCAGCACACAGGGCATTGCCCTCGGCTTTTAATTCAAGGCTGTGCGGGTTGTGGCAGTTGCTGCAGGTCACGCCGCGCTGATGCATTTTGCTCTGTAAAAACGAACCATAGACATAGACCTCATCTTGAATCTGGCCGTCTGCATGATAGAGGCCTTCGTCGAGGGTTTGCAGTTGATAATGGTCGAGAAAAGATTTATCGGCTGGGTAATTGTTAATCGGATTAGGGCTTATTTTACCGCGCCTTGAATGGCAGCCAGCACAGGATTCAATCTCGGTGGTTGCACCCTGATGAGGATCGCCCACAGGATTGGCAATGCTGGTGCCCTCGGCAATTACCCAGTTAACCTGCTCCGAATACTGCACCTGCAAGCCATTTTTCTTTACGCGATCTTTTACGCTGTCTTTTACAAGATCTTTTACGGAATCTTCGCCCTTCTCTTTATCCTTTTGGTTACCCTTCGGCAGCTTGGCCCAGTCGACATGGACAGAGCCGGGCCCATGGCAAGACTCGCAGGCCACATTGACCTCGGACCAGTCAGTCGTATAGGTATCTGTGGGCATGTCATAGTTTTTTTCGAGGCCGGTTGAATGGCATTCGGCGCAGCGGCTATTCCAGTTGTAGTAAGCGCCGGTCCAATGAAGGCTTTCCCCTGGCATGCCAGTATCGTTTGGCATCAGCTGATACCAGCGCTGGCCACCCTGCTCTTTGCGTCGACTATCCCAAGCAGTGGTTAATGCCTGCATGCGGCCATCATCAAATTTGATAAGGTATTGCTGCAGTGGTTCGACACCAAATGTGTAGTCAATTTTGAAGTCTTGGTAGCTGCCGTCGGCACCCTGAGTGTTAACGTGATAGCCGGAATCGTTGTGGCTAAAAGTTGAGGTCACGCCCTGATGAATGAACGTCGCGTTATTGAAGTTACCGAGAACAGTTTGCGAGGTGGCCGGCTTCATGGCCCAATCGTGATGGGATCCCTGCCAGTCTTGAAGCGCTTGCTGATGACAGCCCGCACATTGCTGAGCGCCCACATAGATTGCCGCTCGGCTGTTGCTCGAAAGCAGCAGCAGCGAGAGTGATAACGCTAACAGGGGGATGGCTAAATAACGCACAGGTATGAGGTTTCTTTTCTCGATGTACGAAGCCCATTCTATACGGAATAAGGCCCCTTGCAAACCCAGAGATAATTACACATTAAGCAACAGGTGCTCACGCTCCCAAGAGGAGATCACTCGGTTAAACTCTTCAAACTCAACCAGCTTGATCGAGGTATATAGCTGAATAAACTTCTCGCCAAACAGGTCAATAATATCCTGATCTTCCTGAAGTCCGCGCAGTGCTTCTTCCAATGTTCGGGGAAGCTCCTGATCTTCTTCATAGGCGTTACCTTCGAAGGCTGCCGAGGGTTTGATTTTATTTTTCATTCCCAGGTAACCGCAGGCTAAGGTCGCAGCAATAGACAGGTACGGGTTTACATCGGCGCCGGGGAAACGATTTTCAACCCGAAAGTTCTTCGGCTTAGCATCCGGCACGCGCAGCCCTGTCGTGCGATTATCGTAACCCCAGTGTAGGTTTATCGGTGCCGACACCTCCCGGGTAAAGCGTCGATAGGAGTTAACGTTGGGGGCGAAAAAGCTCATTATATAGGGGGTATATTTTTGCATGCCGCCAATATAATGAAAGAATGCCTCACTGTACTCGCCCTCTTCTGTGGCAAATATGTTTTTGCCAGTAGCGGTAGAGAGAATACTCTGGTGAATATGCTTGGAAGATCCCGGCTCTGTGGCCATAGGCTTAGCCATAAAGGTCGCGTAAATATTGTGCTTCAGGGCAACCTCGCGAACCATGCGCTTGAAGGTAAACACCTGATCAGCTAAATCCAATGGATCGCCGTGGATAAAGTTAACTTCTAACTGGGCCGCACCAGATTCGTGAATCAGGGTATCAATATCCAAGCCCATGGCTTCGCCATAGGTATACATATCTTCTACAAAGGGCTCAAACTCATTGGCCGCATCAATGCTATAAGATTGGCGCGCTGTTTCCGGACGGCCGGAACGGCCCACGGGTGGCTTTAACACCATGTCTGGATTGGTATTTTTCTCCACCAGATAAAACTCCATCTCTGGGGCTATTACTGGCGTCAGGCCTTCTTTCTCGTACAGGACGAGTATTCGCTTGAGTACGGCGCGGGTTGAAAACGGATGAGGCTCACCATCTTTTGTGTAGCAGTCATGAATAATCTGGCCGGTGGCTTCATTAGCCCAGGGCACCAGTCGCATGGTGCTTGGGTCTGGCTCGAGCAGCATATCGCCATCAATGGTGTCTAGCAGGTCCCAGTAGTCGTCTGAATACTCGCCGGTAACTGTCTGGGCCAATATGCCCTCAGGGAGACGGCTGTCTTCTTTGAGGAATTTTTTAGCGGGAATAAACTTACCTCGAGCATTGCCGGTCATGTCGGGGACCATGCATTCAACTTCGGTAATTTTGTTTTCTTTTAACCAGCGTTCTATTTGTTCTTGTGACTGCATGCTGCACCTGTAGGTGTTTGTGTGTGCTGTGGGTCTGTAAAGCTACCCAGATTAGTTGAATCATTGTTCAATTAATGTTGAATTATTATTCGAAAAGACCATAATGTCAATCACTACTACAGCATCGACGAGCGAGTTATGTCCTCTTACTACAGTGCCAGCGCCAACAAACCCCAGAGTTTTCAAGCTCTAGCGGGCGATCAGAACGCCGATATATGCGTCATCGGCGCGGGCTATACAGGCATATCCTCTGCCCTTCATTTAGCTGAACGGGGCTATAAAGTGATTGTTATCGAAGCTGAGACGGTTGGTTTTGGCGCATCTGGCCGCAATGGTGGCCATGTGGGCATTGGTCAACGGCAGGATCAACAGTACCTCGAAGACAAATTTGGCCATGAGATAGCCAGCACGTTATGGTACATGGGCCTAGAAGCTGTTGACACCGTTAAGGAGCTTATCCAGAAGCACAGGATCAAATGCGACCTTAAACACGGCAATGTGCACTTCGCTCACCGCGCTAAATACACCCACGAATTAGAAGAAGAAGTCGCGTTTTTACACGACCATTATGGCTTTGATCAGATGGAATATGTTCCCAAAGAGCGGTTATCTGAAGTCATCAACAGCGATGCCTACCATGGCGCTGTCGTAGACAGAGCCTCAAAACACCTTCACCCACTCAATTTTTTACTGGGCATGGTCGAGGCGGCTACCAAGGCAGGTGTGGTTATCTACGAAAACTCGCGCGTTATCTCTTATGGGGATGCACCTAACGGCAGGCAAGTAGCAGTTAAAACCACCCAAGGTCAGGTAACCGCCAATGAAATGATCCTTGCCTGCAATGGCTATATCGAGAAGTTAGAGCCCAAGATCAATGGCTATATTATGCCGATCAATAACTTTGTACTGGCCACAGAGCCCCTCTCAGACGAGCTCGCAGCCCAGATAGCGCCGCTAGATACCTCTATGTCAGACAGTCGCTTTGTCATTAACTACTGGAAGCTGTCTGGGGATAATCGCCTGATATTTGGTGGTGGCGAGAATTATCGTCGTGGATTCCCCTCGGATATAAAGGGCTTTGTGCGCAAATACATGCTGCAAGTCTACCCACAGCTGGCGGATACCAACATCGATTATGGCTGGGGTGGCACATTAGCTATTACCTTAAACCGCCTACCCCACTTTGGCCGTGTCCAAGACAATATCTGGTATATGCAGGGCTACTCAGGGCATGGCGTGCCTACTGCTACCTTTGCCGGCAAGCTTATTGCCGAAGCTATTAGCGGCAAGCTCGAACGTTTCGACCTAATGGCCAACCTACCGACCACCAAGTTTCCCGGCGGCACATTGCTGCGCTGGCCGGGTATGGTCACTGGAATGCTCTATTACGCACTTAGGGATCGCATCTAATGACTAGACTACGCAAGACAGAAGCGCGAACCCAGCCCGTTCAGAAACGTGCACAAGCTCGCCGTAATCAGATACTTGAGGTCACCGCAGAGTTACTCGAAGAAGTTGGGCAAGACGACCTAACCACCATTCTAGTGGCCAAGCGTGCTGGGGTGTCTGTTGGCACCCTTTACCATTACTTCCCCAACAAATACGCCATTATGTATGCCCTAGCCGAGCAATGGGTGGGAGAGATGGACCTGGCACTGCAGGCTCTAGAGGCAGAGGATATCGAGTCTCAGAGCACAAAGAAGTTTGTCGAGCGCAGTATCGATCGGATGCTGCTGGTGTATACCAATCAGCAGGGTTTATTGCCTCTAGTGCAGGCCATGTATGGGGTGCCGGAGCTTAAAGAGCTGGATGAGATTCACGACGATCTCATTATTAACGCCATGGCACGCATGTTTGAGCGTCTAGATATTGCCAGCAAAGAGACTGAACTCAAGCGTTTAGGGCGCTGCTACCTCGAAATTACCCATGCACTCGTGCTGGTCGTGGTGAATCAAAGCAAAGAAGACGGCGAAAAAACCCTAAGCGATCTTAAGTTTCTTAGCCTGTCACTTCTAGAGCGCGCTAAAAGCCAATTTTAGGCGCTCAATCACCCTATAAATCACTTTAGATATCGCCTGTAAGTATCTGATTATATTGGCTATCGCGCCTTCTCGCGCATGGTAACAAACTCTTCCGCCGCCGAAGGGTGAATCCCCACCGTGGCATCAAAATGCGCCTTCGTAGCACCCGCCTTAAGCGCGATCCCCATACCCTGAATAATCTCAGCTGCATGTTCGCCAACCATATGACAACCAATTACCCTGTCAGAGGCCGTATCGACGATTAATTTCATGGTAATTCGGTCAGTGCCACCGCCCAGAGTTTGCAACATAGGCTTAAAATCTGAGACATATACTGCAATATCAGCGTATTCCGCCCTTGCCTGCTCTTCGCTAAGCCCAACAGTGCCCAACTCAGGCTGGCAGAACACCGCCGTGGGAATATCGCTGTAATCAATACGGGCCAGACCCTCACCATACAGGTGGTCAACCAGCACCATCGCTTCTTGAATGGCCACCGGCGTCAACTGAACACGATCAATAACATCCCCCAGAGCATAGATACTCGGGTCTGCGGTACAGAAGTTATCGTCCACTACAATCGCGCCATTGTTTGCCAGCACAGTTGCCGTGCTCTCAAGGCCAAGATTGGCCGTATTAGCCACCCTGCCCGTCGCATAGAGCACCAAACCCGCCGCCATATCAGCCTGGTTGTTCAACGCGACATTGAGAAGCCCGCCATCGGTCTTGGTGATCTCGTTAATTTCAGTATTCAGATGCACGTTCACACCCTTGGCGATCATGCCCTCTTTGATCTTGTCGCTCATCTCGCGATCAAACGACTTAAGCAGGTTTGGGCCACGGTAAATCAAATGGGTCTCAACACCCAGGCCATTTAAAATACCGGCAAACTCCACCGCAATATAACCGCCACCCACCACGACCGCAGTCTTGGGCAGAGCATCGAGAAAGAACATTTCGTTAGAGCTAATCGCATGTTCACTGCCGGGGAATTCAGGGATATAGGGCCAGCCGCCAGTGGCAACCAGAATCACTTTCGCCCTGTAGGTTTTGCCGTTAACCACTACTAAATGCGGCCCTGCAATGGTCGCGCGGCCATCAAATAGATCCGCGCCACTGTTATCAATAAGATTGTTATAGATACCATTAAGACGCTCGATCTCAGTGGTTTTATTATCTCGCAGAGTCGCCCAGTCCAGGCTCGGACTTTCAATACCCGACCAGCCATAACCCTTACTGGCATGAAATAACTCAGGAAACTGGGAGGCATAGACAAACAGTTTTTTAGGGACACAGCCCACATTCACACAGGTACCACCCAGATAACGCTCTTCGGCTACCGCCACCTTTTTACCCTTCGACGCCGCCATACGGGCCGCACGAACACCGCCAGAACCGGCGCCAATAACAAACAGATCGTAATCAAATTCAGTGGTCATTTACGTTTCTTCCTTAAGATTAAACCAAGCCAATTTGTCGCGTAGGCTAACCACATGACCCACAATAATAAGTGTCGGTGCCTTCGCCTTCGCCTCGCGAACAATACCCGGTAGACTATCAAGATCGCCAATAAATACCCGCTGATTATCCGTAGTGCCCTTCTCGATTAATGCCGTCGGGGTTTGGGCATCTAGGCCGTTGTCTTTTAACCGCTGACAAATAGTTTCCATGCCGCTGAGGCCCATATAAAACACCAGTGTCTGGTTGGGCTGCACCAGCTCAGGCCAATTTAGGTCTATCTCGCCAGAGCGCAGATGCCCAGTAATAAAGCGCACCGACTGAGCGTGATCTCGATGGGTTAGGGGAATACCCGCATAACTCGCACAACCCGACGCCGCCGTAATACCCGGCACCACCTGAAACGGAATACCATGCTCAGCCAGCGTTTCGATCTCTTCCCCGCCGCGACCAAAAATAAACGGATCGCCGCCCTTGAGGCGCACCACCCGATTGCCCTCAAGGGCATAGTCGACCAGTTTTTGATTGATATTGTCTTGGGTCACCGGATGGTCGCCGGCGGTTTTACCCACATAGATACGCGTGGCATCCCGGCGCACCAGGTTAAGCACCTCAGGCGATACCAGGCGATCGTAAAGTACAATATCAGCCTGCTGCATTAGGCGCAGTGCTTTGAAGGTAAGCAGATCAGGGTCGCCCGGACCGCCACCCACCAGATAGACTTCGCCGGTTTTAAACTCCGAGGTATTTTCTAATTTGTCCGCCAACAGACGCTCAGCTTCAGCCAAGTTATTGGCATAAGCCTGCTCAGCAATGGGCCCATAAAACACCTCCTCCCAAAACGCCTTGCGGTCCGCGCCATTAGAAAACTTCGCCTTAACCCGCTCGCGAAAACTACCCGCCAGCGACCCCAGCTTTGCCATACCCGCAGGCAGCAGCGCCTCAAATTTAGTGCGCAACAACCGCACCAAAACCGGCGCATCACCGCCGCTGGAAATAGCAATTTGAATAGGAGACCGATCAACAATAGAGGGGAAAATCACCGTAGAGAAACCCGGATCATCCACCACATTCGACAGCATATTAGCCGCCTGAGCATGCTCGGATACCAGCCGATTTAGATCGCGATCATTGGTGGCCGCAATCACCATCACCGTGTCGGGATACTTCTGCAAATGATGATGCTCATAGCCGGCAGTAATAAGCTCAAGACCATTACAGCCATGCTCTTTATCAGCCTTGTCCATCTCAAGAAGATCTGGGCAAAAGTCTTTGGCGATAATGGTAATAAGAGCACTGGCTTGCTGCACCAAACGAACTTTACGCAGCGCAATCTCACCGCCGCCGACAACAACAATGCGCCGACCCTTAAGGTTGTGAAATAGTGGTAGATAATCCATAAGTATTGTTTATGCCTTGTTGGTGCACTGCGTCATTCTACAGACCCTAAATTATGTCATTCCGCCAGAGCCCAAATTATGTCATCCCGCCAGAGCCCAAATCATGTCATCCCGCCAGAGCCCAAATCATGTCATCCCGACGGAGCCCAAATCATGTCATCCCGACGGAGCCCAAATCATGTCATCCCGACGGAGCGCAGCGACGAGGGATCTCCCTGCCAGTTCATGAGATCTCTCACTATGTTCAAGATGACAATATTGTATTAACGGCGGAGACTTAAAATATGCTGCCCCGCAGAGCCCTAAATTATGTCATCCCGTCAGAGCAAAGCGACGAGGGATCTCCCTGCCAGTTCATGAGACCTCTCACTATGTTCGACATGACAATGTTGTATTAACGGCGGAGTCTTAAAATATGCCGCCCCGCAGAGCCCTAAATTATGTCATTCCGCCAGAGCCCCAAATTATGCTATCCCGACAGAGCCTCAAAATATGTCATCCCGACAGAGCAAAGCGACGAGGGATCTCCCTGCCTGCTCATAAGATCTCTCACTGTGTTCGAGATAACAATGCTGATTATTCTACCAAAACCCATTTACACGCCATCCCTCAGCACCCTCAAGCTTGCAGCGCAGCCAGCGTGACCCTTGGAGATCAATCAGGGCCCGCCTATGGATTTGTTATTTTCAGATCAAGAGAGCGCTCTGATTGAGCGAAGCGAGTTGCGCGAACGCTGAAAATGACAACTCCATGGGACCGATCGAAATGGGTCACCCTGGCTGCGCCCACGCAATAAAATCAGATTCTGCGTACCAGTTTTAACTGATATGCGTCAGCCCATTCATCAATGGCTGCAACACAGCCGGAACCTCAATCGATCCATCTGCCTGCTGATAATTCTCCATCACCGCCAACAGCGTGCGGCCCACAGCCAAACCAGAACCATTAATCGTATGTAACAACTCAGGCTTACCCTCAGCATTTCTAAACCGCGCCTTCATGCGTCGCGCCTGGAAATCAGCAAAATTACTGCAAGAAGAAATCTCACGATACTTTTCTTGCGAAGGTAACCAAACCTCAAGATCATAGGTTTTCGCCGCAGAGAAACCCAGATCACCACCACAGAGAATCACCATGCGATAGGGTAAATCCAGCTTCTGCAAAATAGCCTCGGCATGACCCACCAACTCATCCAATGCATCCCAAGACTTATCCGGGTGCACAAACTGAACCATCTCAACCTTCTCAAACTGATGCTGACGAATCATGCCACGGGTATCACGGCCATAGCTGCCCGCCTCACTGCGAAAGCATGGTGTATGAGCAACAAACTTAATCGGTAAAGTATCGACGATTTCATTGCGGTAGATATTCGTAATAGGAACCTCAGCCGTCGGAATCAGATAGAACTCACGTTCATCATCCAACTTAAACAGATCTTCCTCAAACTTAGGTAACTGACCGGTCCCATAAAGCGATTCACGGTTAACGATATAAGGTACGTAGACCTCCTCGTAACCATGCTCATGAATATGGGTGTTCAACATAAACTGGGTAAGGGCACGGTGCAGGCTCGCCAGTCCACCGCGCATTTGCGAGAAACGTGATCCAGTAATTTTAGCCGCCGTATCAAAATCTAAACCATTCAGGGCATCGCCCAGATCCACATGATCCTTCACCTCAAAATCAAAGGTCTTCGGTGTGCCCCAACGGCGTACTTCCACGTTGTCTTCTTCGTCATTGCCCGCGGGCACAGACGCGTGGGGAATGTTAGGAATACCCTGCAACAGCGTATCAAGTTCCTCCTGCACAGTGGCCAACGCAGCATCGGCTGCCGCAGAATCATTCTTAATCTGCTCACCCTTGGCTTTCAAAGGCTCAATATCCTCGCCCTTCGCCTTGGCTTCGCCAATCAGCTTACCCATGGTTTTGGAATAGCTATTGCGCTCATGCTGCAGGCTTTCAGCAGCCAGCTGCAACGCTTTGCGCTGGGCTTCCAGAGCAGTAAAGGCAACGGTATCAAGATCGTAGCGCTTGGTTTTTAGGCTAGTGGCAACGGCATTTAAATCCGAACGTAACAGCTTCGGGTCTAGCATGGTAACTTCCTTAAAATTAGATCAACAATAAACGAGTCAGCCAGACCGCAACAGTAATTGCCGCCAAGCATAAAACAACAGTACCCAGCGCGTATACCAACGCCAGAAAAAGGTGGCCATTTTGCCACAGACCAAGGGCATCAAGCGAGAATGTTGAGAAAGTAGTAAAGGCACCCAGAAAACCAATCATCAACACACCGCGCCATTCCGGCGGTAACAGGCCCTTCTCAAGAATTAGCACAAACAGTACGCCCATCACAAAGCTACCCAACACATTTACCGATAGCGTGGCATAGGGAAACTTATGGCTGGTCGAATCAAAAATCCAGGTACTTATCGCGTAGCGTGCAACTGCGCCAAAACCCCCGCCTACTGCTACAGCAAACCAATGCATTACTGTTTATCCTTTTCTGAACGACCGTCCTTATCTAGCGACCGCAGATAACTCAGCTTATCGCCAATCTTCTTTTCCAGCCCGTTGTCCGTGGGAAAATAATACTGTTTATCCGCCAGCTCATCAGGCAAATAACTTTCCCCAGCCGCATAGGCGCCCTCTTCATTGTGGGCATATCTATAATCTTTGCCGTAATCTAGTTCTTTCATCAGTGTAGTCGGCGCATTGCGTAAATGCATCGGCACTTCATAACTCGGTAGCGACTGCACATCCGCCATGGTCGCCTTGAATGCGCTGTACACAGCATTACTCTTAGCAGCCACCGCACAGTAAGTCACCGCCTGCGCCAAGGCCAACTCACCTTCTGGACTGCCAAGTCGCTCCTGAACCGACCAGGCATCTAAGGCTAAGGCCAACGCCCTCGGGTCAGCATTACCAATATCCTCACTGGCAATACGCGCCACACGGCGGGCAATATATAACGGGTCACAGCCGCCATCCAACATACGACACAGCCAATACAGCGCCGCATCCGGTGACGAACCACGCACCGACTTATGCAGCGCGGAAATTTGATCGTAAAAATACTCACCGCCCTTGTCAAAACGCCGGCTATCACCCACCAACACCTGCTCAAGCACTGACGCATCAATCACAGCGCCATCCGCCTGGTCACTGGCAAGGTCATTCGCAATCTCTAACAGGTTCAAGGCACGCCGGGCATCGCCATCCGCCGCATTGGCCAATAACTCTAACGCCGCCTCATCTAATTGCAGGTTACGTTGGCCAAGGCCAGACTCAGCATCCGCCATGGCCTGGGCAATCACCGTCTTAATATCGGCGGCATCCAAACTCTTTAGCACGTAGACCCGACAGCGCGAGAGCAATGCATTGTTTAACTCAAACGAGGGGTTCTCGGTCGTCGCACCAATAAACACCACCGTGCCATCTTCAACAAAGGGCAAAAAGGCATCCTGCTGAGACTTGTTAAAACGGTGCACCTCATCCACAAATAGAATCGTCTTGCGACCGCGTAGATCTCGCTGTTCCTGAGCCTTAGCAATCGACGCCCGAATTTCCTTAACCCCAGACAGCACCGCTGAAATACTTTCAAAATGCGCATCCGCCGAGGCCGCAATAATCTTCGCCAACGTGGTTTTACCCACCCCAGGCGGCCCCCAAAAAATCATCGAGTGCAGCGTTTCACTCTCAATCGCCTCACGCAACGGCTTGCCAGGACCAATCAGATGCTGCTGACCATAAAAGCCATCCAGCGTATCTGGGCGCATACGCGCGGCCAGAGGCTGATACACCTTTTGGGTAAACAGATCAGTCATTGCGAATCACATCAACATCGGCGGGAATCTCAAACACAAACAGTTCATCGGCAAGCACCGGGTTATAGGCCACCTCAGTAAAGGTGATACGTGTAACCTGGCCAAGCCCATCGGTCAGCGCAATCGACGATGGCACGCCATCCGCAAACCCAATCTCCAAACCAGCAAACAGACTACCGCCCTGCTCCGGCGTTAAGGTAAAAACACCCGCCGACAGCTGTTGTATAAAGTAAGCGCGATCAAGGCGCTCTAAATCACCCGAAAACAAAATCGCCGGCGTAGACTCAATATTGGCATCAAAAGGCTGAATAACCACCTGCTCCAAATCCGGATCAAACAGCCACAGCGTCACCCCATCCGAAATCACCTGCTGAGGCATCGGCTGGGCAACAACCCAGCGCAGCTTATTGGGCTGGGCAATCTGAAATAGACCTTCCGACGCCTGTATTTCAAAACCATCGGCATCGGTAATCTGCTGCTTAAACTGGGCAGACAGGCTAGTAATTGGCTGCAGTAGATCCCGCAGCTGCTGAATATCTTCAGGGCTGCCGCCGGCGTGGCCAGCGAAGCTAGTAACTAGGGCAAGCATGGCGGCGATTGATTTGATAAGGCGCATAGTCGGTTTATCTCAAGGTCGCGGGTCGACAGTAAATAAGAGCTGCGATTCTACAGGGTTTGGGGGGAATGTTGGAGGGGTTCGCGCGAAAGAAAGTATGGCAACTGCGCCCAAAATTCATTGAGAAAACCTCAGATGTAGGCGTAATACCTAGCGTAACTTTCTGATCTAAACTAAGGGACAAAGCAATATAAGTTAAAGGAACAGACTATGGAAACTCAGCGTTTAAAACTGCGGCAATGGATAGCGTCCGATAGAAAGCCTTTTTCTAAACTGAATGCAGACCAGCAGGTAATGGAATACTTTTCAGACGTGCTATCAGATACCGAAAGTAACGCACTGGCAGATCGCATCGAGTTTCTTATAAATAAGAATGGATGGGGTTTTTGGGCTGTAGAACTGAAAGCTAGTCGTGCTTTTATTGGGTTTGTGGGCTTACATAGCCCTAGAGTGAAACTTCCCTTTAACCCTTGCGTAGAAATTGGCTGGCGCCTTGCTAAGGAACATTGGGGAAATGGCTATGCGACTGAAGCAACTCAAGCCGCATTATACTATGGGTTTGAACATCTAAAACTTGATGAAATAGTTTCCTTTACCTCAGTCGTCAATAGACCGTCTCAAGCGGTAATGCGAAAAATACACATGACTAATACCAATGAGAACTTTATGCACCCTTCTATACCCGAGGGCAATGCACTAGAAGAGCATGTTCTTTTTAAAATCACCAAAGCAGACTGGGGTCTTACACGCAGATTCCAGCCTTCGCTGGAATGACGGTATCTATGAATGCTGGAATGACGGTATCTATGAATCCTGGAATGATGGTGTTTATAGACGCAGGAATGATGGTACCTGTAGGCGCGGGAATGAAGGCACTGATAATCGCTGGCGTAACGGTATTTATAAGCCCCGGAATGGCGGACTCATTATCGCAGCGACGTCTTGTCACGCCAAAAATAAGAGCGTCACATAAAAAATCGTTACGTCATCCAAACCTTAATTCCGTCACCCAAACCATAACTATGTCACCCAAACCATAACTATGTCACCCAAACCATAACTATGTCACCCAAACCATAACTATGTCACCCAAACCATAACTATGTCACCCAAACCATAACTATGTCACCCAAACCATAACTATGTCACCCCAGCGAAGGCTGGGGTCTCACAGAAAGATTCCAGCCTACGCTGGAATGACGGTGTCTATAAATCCTGGAATGACGGTGTTAATAATTTCTAGAATGGCGGTATTAATAACTTCTAGAATGGCGGTATTAATAACTTCTGGAATGACGGTACTTATAATCGCAGGAATGAAGGCACTTATAATCACTGGAATGACATTTATTAGATTCTCTTACGAATGCGGTGAGAGTATTTCTCGGCTGCCGTTGCTGCTCATTGGGCTAACTACGCCGGCCATTTCCATCTGCTCAATTAGACGCGCGGCGCGGTTGTAACCCACTCTTAATTTACGCTGTACAGATGAGATTGAAGCTTTGCGGCTTTCCAATACAAAGGCGACAGCTTCGTCGTACAGTGGATCGGCTTCTGGGTCTCCGCCCTCTTCTCCGCCTGAATCAAATCCTGGCACCGGTATTGTTGAGTTTGTGGCTTCGTCGGTTATCTCGGTTAGGTAATTCGGTGTGCCGCGACGTTTCCAGTCGGCTACAACTTTGTGGACTTCGTGGTCGTCTACGAAGGCGCCGTGAATTCGTTCTGGCACGCTGGTGCCTGGTGGCAGGTATAGCATGTCGCCATGGCCGAGTAGCTGTTCTGCGCCACCCTGGTCGAGAATGGTTCTGGAATCAATTTTTGAGGACACCTGGAAGGCTATTCTGGTGGGCACGTTGGCTTTGATGAGGCCGGTGATTACGTCTACTGAGGGTCGCTGGGTGGCCAGTATTAGATGGATACCTGCGGCACGGGCCTTTTGCGCAATACGGGCAATTAGCTGCTCTACCTTTTTGCCGACGATCATCATCATGTCGGCGAATTCGTCTATCACTACTACTATATAGGGTAGTGTTTCTAAGGTGGGTGCTTCTGGAGCTTCTTGGGTTTCGTCCCAGCCTACAGATGCTGGGTCAAACACCCACAGCGGATCGACGATTGGTGTGCCGGCTTTGATGGCGTCTTCGACTTTGCGGTTGTAGCCAGCTAGGTTTCGTACGCCCATGGCGGCCATAAGTTTGTAGCGGCGTTCCATTTCTCCCACACACCAGCGCAGGCTACCTGCGGCGTCTTTCATGTCGGTGATTACCGGCGTTAGTAGATGGGGTATGCCGTCGTAGACGGAGAGCTCCAGCATCTTTGGGTCGATGAGTATTAGGCGCACTTCTTCTGGTGAGGCTTTAAACAGCAGGCTTAGGAGCATGGCGTTTATGCCTACAGACTTACCCGAGCCGGTGGTACCTGCTACTAATAAGTGAGGCATGCGCGCGAGGTCGGCGACGGTGGGTATGCCGGCGATGTCGTTACCCAGGGCTAATGTGAGTGGCGAGCTGGAGCGATCGTAGGCTTCTGATGAAAGTACTTCGCTGAGACGTACCATCTCGCGTTTTTCGTTGGGTATTTCGATGCCGACGACGGATTTACCGGGTATTACTTCTACGACTCGAACGCTGATCACGGCCATGGAGCGGGCTAAATCTTTGGCTAGTCCACTAATACGGCTGACTTTTACGCCGGCTGCTGGCTGGATTTCAAATCTTGTGACCACGGGGCCTGGCAGTACTTCAACAACGTCGGCTTTAATGCCGAAGTCTAGGAGCTTGAGTTCTAGTAGGCGTGACAGGTGCTCTAGGGATTCTGCGGAATAGCCGGTGGTTTCGTTTTTGTCGGCGGGATCCAGCAGGTTAATCGGTGGCAAGGTGCCGACGAGTTCGCTGTCGGTAAATAATGTCTGCTGCTTTTCCCGTTCTATTCTGGGGCTGATAATCGGCTTAGCTTTGGGCGGTACAATGGTCGGTGGTATGCGGTCTTTGATACTTTTGGCGACCGTTTCGACTTTGGCAATGCGTTGGTTTATAGCTACGTCTGCTTGTTTCTTTTCTTGATTACGAATTTTACGCTCGATCATGAACGTGCGGAATCGGTTTATGCTGCCAAGGGTAAACCGGCCGAGCTGGTCGGTTATGCGGATCCAAGAGATGTCGGCAAATACGGTGAGACCAAATAGGAACAATGCCAACAATATAATCGTGCTCCCGGTATAGCTAAACACAGCGAGTGTGGCCTCGCCTATTTTGCTGCCGAGTATGCCGCCAATGCCTATTGGGTAGTCGGTGGCGAGTTCGCCATACTGGATGCTGGCCAATGAGGTGGCACTGATCATTACTAGTACAAAGCCAATAACGCGCAGAATAAAGGTCACGGAGTCGAAGCTGTCGGCTTCGCGCAGGTAGTAGGTGCGCAGTATCTGTACGGCACGCAGTGCGAGTAATACGGGAAACAGGTAGGCCATGGCGCCAAATAAGGCGTAAAACACGTCGGCGACCCAGGCGCCAGCTGGGCCTGCTAGGTTACTGACGTCGGTGCGTGATCCGGTGTGGGACCAGCCTGGATCGCTGGAGGAATAACTTAACAGTGCTAGAAGCAGAATAACGCAGAGAATTATCCAGCCGAACAACCCACCTTCCGCAACCACTCGCTTGGTGCGCGAGTCTGTGTTGTGGTCAATATCGGTGGATTTTTTAAATTTTGTTTTGTCGGTGCTCAACGGGTGAGTTCCCTGTATTTTTTCCGTGGCCAATTGTAGCTGATTCTCTCGTAAACGCCATGCCACTGGGCCTGATATTAGGCAACTATCTGGTGTATATACAAAACCTATTTGGCGATGGGGTGAGTATTCATTATGATAGCGCCCATGTTCGATTAGTGTCCTAGATTTGTATTAGCCGCTACCCCTTAACCTTTGTTATTTATTGAGATCCTATATGTCTGAGTTACAACATTATCCATTGATTATTCTTGGTTCTGGCCCTGCTGGCTGGACCGCTGCTGTTTATGCTGCCCGCGCTAACTTAAGCCCGGTGGTTATCACGGGTATTCAGCAAGGCGGTCAGCTTACGACCACTACTGATGTAGATAACTGGCCTGGCGATCCTGACGGCGTTCAGGGCCCTGAGTTGATGGAGCGTATGCAACGCCATGCGGAACGTTTTGAAACCAAAACAATTTTTGATCACATTGATAAGGTTGATGTGTCTGAGAAGCCGTTTAAGTTAACAGGTTCGGCAAACTATACCTGTGACGCGTTAATTATTGCGACGGGTGCTTCTGCCCAGTACCTGGGTCTTCCCTCTGAGGAAGCGTTTATGGGCAAGGGCGTGTCTGCCTGTGCAACCTGCGATGGCTTTTTCTACCGCAATCAGAAAGTAGCAGTAATCGGCGGCGGCAACACGGCTGTTGAGGAAGCACTGTATCTGTCTAACATCTGTTCTGACGTGGTTTTAGTGCATCGTCGTGATGCTCTGCGCGCTGAAAAGATGCTGCAAGATAAGCTGTTTGAGAAGGTCAAGAACGGCAACATTACAATCGAGTGGAATCATAATCTGGGTGAAGTACTGGGTGATGATGCCGGTGTGACTGGCGTTGAACTGTACGACACAGATTCTGGCGACAAGAAGCAGATTGATGTGACTGGCGTGTTTATTGCCATTGGCCACAAGCCTAATACTGATATCTTTACCGATAAGCTGGCCATGAAAGACGGTTACCTGACCATTACTGGCGGTCTATCGGGCAATGCCACTGAAACCAGTGTCAAAGGTGTGTTTGCGGCGGGCGATGTGGCTGACCATGTCTATCGTCAGGCAGTTACATCTGCTGGCAGTGGCTGTATGGCTGCTCTGGATGCTGAGCGATACCTAGACCAGTAAATGGATCTGCATTTTTTAGATCCAGATTCACCGCAATTTCCTGATCCTTGCACCGCTGCCGAGGAGCCTGATGGGCTTCTCGCAGTAGGTGGCAATCTTGAGCCCACCACTATTTACGATGCTTACCGCCGCGGTATATTTCCTTGGTTTAGCGACGATGACCCTATTCTCTGGTGGAGCCCTTCTGTTCGCTGTGTGATTCGCCCTGAGCAGTTTCATATTTCTAAAAGTCTGCGCAAATGTCTGCGCCAGAATCAGTATCGAATTACTACTGACACTGCCTTTGAGCGAGTGATTGAGGCCTGTGCTGCGCCTAGAGCCGACGACTTGGGCACATGGATTATTCCTGAAATGATTGATGCGTATTCGGCACTGCACAGTTTGGGTCAGGCCCATTCGGTCGAGGTGTGGGACGAGGGTCGTTTGGTGGGGGGCATTTATGGGATTGCTGTTGGTGGCATTTTCTGTGGTGAGTCGATGTTTAGTCTGGTGCCTAACGGCTCTAAAATTGCGATGGCGTATCTCTGCAATTGGATTCAAAGCCAGGGGTTTGAATTGCTAGACTGCCAGATTGAGAATCCCCATTTGATGAGTATGGGGGCGATTTTGATTCCTCGCGAGGAATTCTTGGCTCAGCTTGCGGGCTGTAAAGATAAGGTGCTTGGGTGGCCCGCTGGTAAGGGTTTAGGTTCGCTGCCAATCGCTGGAGATTTCTCCCTCCGGTCGAAATGACAGATTAGTTGTCGAAATGACAGATTAGTTGTCGCAATGGCAGTACGTCTGCGTCATGGCGGCAGAACCCTAAAATGCGTCATCCTGAACCCGCAACTGTCATCCTGAACCCACAACTGTCATCCTGAACCCACAACTGTCATCCTGAACCAAAATGCGTCATCCTGAACCCGCAACTGTCATCCTGAACCCGCAACTGTCATCCTGAACCCGCAACTGTCATCCTGAACGCAGTGAAGGATCTCTCAATATTAGCAGCAGACCCTATTCAACTACTGCCGTAACAGCTTCTGACTGAGACCCTTCGCCAATGCTCAGGGTGACAAACTGTAAGTCCTCATGAACCCGCAACTGTCATCCCGAACCCGCAACTGTCATCCCGAACCCGCAACTGTCATCCCGGCAGAACCCTAAAAATTGTCATCCCGACAGAGCGCAGCGACGAGGGATCTACGCTTTAACATTGAGTAACCCCTCTCAATCGACTAGGCTTAGGGCTTATCAGAATTGATTCCATCAGGAACCTATGACGAGAGATATTTCACCAGACATTACCAAGATTCGCCTACTGCTCACGGAACCTCATGAGTGCAGCTATCTTGAGGGCCGCAAAGCCACTACGGCCTTTGTCGACCCAGATATCTCGGTGGATACTGAACTCTATGGCCGTATGAGTGCGATGGGCTTTCGCCGCAGTGGCACTTACCTCTATTCTCCTATGTGCGGCAGCTGTAATGCCTGTGTTCCTGCGCGTATACCGGTCGACCTCTTTGTCCGCAACCGCTCACAAAAGCGCTGCTGGAACCGCAACTCGGATGTGCAGGTAAATCAAAAAGACGCTATTGATCTCGATGAGCACTACCCTGTTTACGATCGCTATATTAGCGCCCGTCATCAGGACGGCGATATGTATCCACCGTCTCGAGAGCAGTTTGAGCAGTTTTTGGGTACCGCCTGGGATTGCACGAATTTTCTTGAGTTTAGGGTCGAGGGCAAGCTAATTGGTTGTGCAGTGATGGATGTGTTGCCCAACGCACTCTCTGCTATCTATACCTACTTTGATCCTGAGGAGTCGGTGCGCAGCTTGGGTACCCTGGCAGTGCTATTTCAGATTTCTTTGGCGCAACAATTGGGTATGAAGTCTCTGTATTTAGGCTACTGGATCGAAGACTGCCAAAAGATGAGCTATAAAACTAACTATCAACCGCTGGAGTTACTTCAGGAAAATACTTGGCAGATTAGCGAATGACTTTGCTATGGCGGCCATTTTAGGGCAAACTGCGCCCTTTTTTACAGGCATGAAAATAAGCGTATGGCGAAGGAAGAGCACATTGAATTCGAAGGCGAGGTTGTAGATACCCTGCCGAACACCACTTTCAAAGTTAAATTAGAAAATGGTCACACTATTATTGCCCACATTTCCGGCAAGATGCGCAAGCATTACATCCGTATTCTGACGGGTGATAAGGTCAAGGTTGAGATGACACCTTATGATCTTACTAAGGGACGTATTACCTTCCGCGAACGTTAAACCTTTCTGTTTTTAAGCACGCTTTTTTAAAGCGCACAAACGAAAACGAGATAGCAGTTGTACTGGCTATCTCGCTTCGTTTTTTTGTCGCTCTTGTTACTGATCTGTTCTTCTAACGCTTAAACCGCCTCTGCCGTCTTTGGCTCTGTGGCGACTACCAGCTCGTTATCTTCTACGCTGATAAACACCGTACCGCCCTTCTCTGACAGCCCGCCAAACAAGACTTCTTCGGCTAATGGCTTTTTGATCTTCTCTTGAATCAACCGGTCCATAGGTCGCGCGCCCATTTTGGCATCATAACCATTCACTGCTAACCACTCCCGTGCATCATCATCAATGTCGAGAAAGACCTTCTTCTCGTCCAATTGCGACTGCAGCTGTACTAGGAACTTGTCGACCACGGTTTTGATCACGTCCATGGTCAGCTCGCCAAACTGCACAATGCTATCGAGGCGATTACGGAACTCTGGGGTGAACATTTTCTTAATTGCTTCCATGCCATCGGTTTGGTGGTTTTGATCGGCGAAACCAATAGAGGCTCTGCTCATCAACTCAGCACCGGCGTTGGTGGTCATAATCAATATCACATTGCGGAAGTCCGCTTTGCGACCGTTGTTGTCGGTGAGCGTACCGTGATCCATGACTTGGAGAAGTAGGTTGAACACATCGGGATGCGCTTTCTCAACTTCGTCGAGCAGTATCACTGAATGAGGTTGCTTGTTAACGGCCTCTGTTAAGAGCCCGCCCTGGTCGTATCCAACATAGCCTGGAGGTGCACCAATCAGGCGTGAGACGGTATGACGTTCCATATACTCGGACATATCGAAGCGCACTAGCTCTACGCCGAGAACATTGGCCAGCTGACGGCTGACTTCTGTTTTACCGACACCGGTTGGGCCTGCGAACAGGAAGCTACCAATGGGCTTGCTGCCATCACGCAGCCCAGCTCGGGCTAGCTTGATAGACGTCGACAGTGCGTCAATGGCTGGATCCTGACCAAATACTACCATCTTGAGTTTGTCTGCCAGACCCTGCAGCTGCGCCTTGTCTGAACTAGACACGCTCTTGGCTGGAATACGGGCAATCTTTGAGATCACTAACTCAATGTCACTGACACCAATGGTCTTCTTACGCTTGCTCTCTGGCTGCAGGCGCTGGTAGGCACCGGCTTCATCAATAACATCAATAGCTTTGTCGGGCAGAAAGCGGTCGTTAATATGGCGGGCAGATAGCTCAGCCGCTACTTTTAATGCCGGGTTCGTAAACTTGAGATCATGGTGATCCTCGAACCGCGACTTGAGTCCCTTAAGAATTTGATAGGTCTCTTCGATACTGGGCTCTGGCACATCAATCTTCTGGAAGCGACGCGACAGTGCATGGTCTTTCTCGAAGATGCCACGATACTCTTGATAGGTGGTTGAGCCTATGCAGCGCAGTTGTCCTGAGGACAGCAGTGGCTTGAGCAGGTTAGATGCATCCATAACGCCGCCAGAGGCTGCGCCGGCACCAATGATGGTGTGAATCTCATCGATAAACAGGATGGATTTATCCTGCTTCATCAGCTCGCCAATAATACCTTTAAGGCGCTTCTCGAAATCACCACGATACTTGGTGCCCGCTAATAGCGAGCCCATGTCTAATGAATAGACGGTGCTGCCCAACATTGGCTCGGGCACTTTCTCTTCGAGGATAAGTTTGGCAAGGCCTTCTGCGATGGCGGTTTTACCGACACCAGACTCACCGACTAACAGGGGATTGTTCTTGCGACGTCGAATGAGTATCTGACTGACCCGCTCCACCTCTTGATCGCGGCCAATTAAGGGGTCGATCTGACCCAGTCGCGCCTGCTCATTGAGGTTCACAGCAAACTGCTGGAGTAGGCTCTCCTCTTTGGCTTCGCCGCCACCGGCCTCTTCGCCAGTCTGCTCATGCTGATCTGGGCTAGGTTCGGCCTGATCTACATATTTGGAGATGCCGTGGGAAATATAATTAACCACATCGATGCGCGCAACATTTTGCAGGCGCAGAAAATATACGGCCTGGCTCTCTTGCTCACTAAAAATCGCAACCACAACATTAGCACCGACCACTTCACTGTGGTTCGCAGAGTTAACCTGAAACACAGCGCGCTGCAACACACGTTGAAAGCCATGGGTAGGCTGAGTTTCTTGCTCTAGTTGGGTTTCGGGAATGGTTGGCATTGTCGAGTCAATAAACTCAACGAGGTCCTGGCGCAATATTCCCAGGTCGGCACCGCAGGCTTTAAGCACATTCGATGCAGATGCATCATCAAGCAGTGCTAGGAGCAGGTGTTCAACGGTCATAAACTCATGACGTTTTTCACGTGCGTTTTTAAAGGCCAAATTAAGGGTGACTTCAAGCTCTCTACTTAGCATATCTATGACTCTTCGTCGTCGTTACAGGGTTCTATTTCACACAGAAGCGGATGCTGGTGGTCCATCGAATATTGGTTTACTACTGCCGCTTTCGTCTCTGCCACATCTTCAGTGTAGATGCCACAGATGCCCTTTCCCTCGGTGTGTATCTTAAGCATGATCTGAGTCGCATTCTCTCGCGACTTGTAAAAAAACTGCTCTATCAACTCAACTACAAATTCCATTGGTGTGTAGTCATCATTTAAAAGTACTACTTGGAACATACGGGGCTTCTTCAAGATTGGCCTTGATTCTTCGACCACAGTATTTCCATCATGTTGCCAATCTGGTGTATTTTTTTCTTCGCTCATCTAAAACTGCCGATTACTAGTCATTGAAAGTGTGTGGTTATCTTACCTCAGAATATACTTTCCAAGTAACCGACGAACGGTACTTGACAGAATAATTTGGGCATTTAGAGTTGCAGATCCTTATTTTAAGGTGCTTGACGAGCGCAATGATGTACAGCTCTTTTTTAAAATGCTTGATAGGAAGAAGGCAACAGGTTATGTCTAGTAAAGGTACTATAAAATGGTTTAGTAATGCTAAGGGATTTGGCTTTATTCTCCCCGACAATGGTGAAGATGATATCTTCGTCCACTACAGCGCAATTAATATGGAGGGCTACAAAACCCTCAAAGCAGGCCAGTATGTTAGCTTTGATACTGAACGGGGCGTCAAGGGACTGCATGCAGTTAATATCCAGCCCGTCGATACAACCGTTGAGCCTGAGGACGATCCCACAATGATGCATAATCTCGCTATGGAAGGTGGGATTGCTTGACCACTAAGTCACCAATATCAGCTTGTTAAAAGCTTTGATCCACAAAAAACCCGGCGCCACATACGTGACGCCGGGTTTTTTATTGGTATCGGGCTTTGCTTATAGAAAAAAAAGCACTACCGTCCTACATGTTTTCAATCATAGTATCGCCGAACTCTGAGCAGGACATCAAAGTTGCACCGTCCATCAGGCGTTCAAAGTCATAGGTCACTTTCTTCTCTCCAATAGCGCCTTCAATACCTTTAATCACTAGGTCAGCCGCTTCGTGCCAGCCCATATGGCGCAGCATCATCTCGGCACTTAGAATCAATGAACCCGGATTTACCTTATCTTGGCCAGCATACTTAGGTGCTGTGCCGTGAGTCGCTTCAAAGATAGCAACATCGTCAGACAGGTTTGCGCCAGGTGCGATACCAATACCGCCTACCTGAGCCGCCAGTGCATCTGAGATGTAGTCGCCGTTGAGGTTCAATGTGGCCAGAACGCTATACTCGTCTGGGCGCAAAATGATCTGCTGCAACATCGCATCCGCGATAACGTCTTTAATAATGATGTCGGCGCCAGTGTTAGGGTTCTTAACGGCCTGCCATGGGCCGCCGTCGATTAACTCGCCGCCAAACTGATCACGGGCAACTTCGTAGCCCCAGTCGCAGAAAGCACCTTCGGTGAACTTCATGATGTTACCTTTGTGAACCAGGGTCACAGAAGGCTTGTTTTGGTCAATTGCATACTGAATGGCTTTGGCGACCAGACGCTTAGTGCCTTCTTCAGATACTGGCTTAACGCCGATACCGCAGTTAGTGTCAAAGCGAATCTTGGTTACGCCCATTTCCTGCTGGAGGAAATTGATGACCTTAGTCGCTTCTTCAGTACCCGCGCGCCACTCGATGCCTGCATAAATATCTTCGGAGTTTTCACGGAAGATGCACATATCAACTTTATCAGGCGCTTTAACAGGAGAAGGAACACCTTCGAACCAACGAACTGGACGCTGACAAACAAACAGGTCAAGTTCCTGACGCAGGGCTACGTTAAGTGAGCGAAAGCCGCCGCCAACAGGGGTAGTTAGTGGACCTTTAATTGATACTACATATTCTTTGACCGCTTCCAGTGTTTCTGCTGGGAACCAGTCACCTTCATATAATTCTGCTGCTTTCTCGCCGCAGTAAACTTCCATCCAGGAAATCTGCTTACTGCCATCATAGGCTTTGGCTACTGCCGCATCGATGACCTTGACCATTACCGGAGTAATATCAACACCAATACCGTCACCTTCAATAAAAGGGATAATTGGGTTGTTAGGTACGTTGATCGTGAGGTCTTCGTTTACTGTAATTTTTTCGCCAGATTGTGGAATCTGAATATGTTGATAACCCATTATTGTCTCCGTGGACTGTGATCTTTAATTATTCGATAAAACGTTGCAAAATTAGTTTGTAAAAAATTTACCGGATTGCGGCATTTTAGCATGAATTCATCGGTTTTTTGTAACCCTGTTTCATTTACAATGAGGTTAAATGGAGAAAAAACGTGGCCAAATTGATCATTTTTAATAAACCGTTCCAGGTACTGAGCCAATTTACGGATGATAGTGGCAAAAAGACTCTCGCGGATTACATTAATGTGAAAGCGGTTTACCCTGCCGGACGCCTCGACTTTGATTCTGAAGGAATTTTATTACTTACTGATGACGGCTTACTGCAGGCTAAAATCAGTGATCCCAAATACAAACTCAGCAAAACCTACTGGGTTCAGGTTGAGGGCAGCGCCACCCAGGCCCAGTGCGATGCGCTATTAGCTGGGGTAACCTTAAAAGACGGCATGGCAACCGCCCTATCCTGCAAGCTTATTTCCGAACCCAGCCTATGGCAGCGTGTGCCGCCAATCAGAGTGCGAAAGTTAATCCCCGACAGCTGGATGGAAATTGTAATTAATGAAGGCCGCAATCGTCAGATACGGCGCATGACCGCGGCGGTTAATCTGCCGACTCTAAGACTGGTAAGAGCCAAGGTGGGTGACTGGACCCTCGAGGAACTTAAACCCGGCGAGTACCGAACAGAGGATGCCGTCACACCCGACTCATCTCCGCAATCAAAAGCCCGATCAAATGGACGTAAATAACCCCGCCAGGAGGATGTACCATGCCCGACAAAATTCACCTAACTGTTGCCACGGTCATTGAAAAAGACGATACGTTTTTAATGGTCAAAGAAACCAAACTGGGCGTGCAGGTCATTAATCAACCTGCCGGTCATGTTGAACCTGGTGAAGACATTCTGCAGGCAGCGATGCGTGAGACCATGGAAGAAACCGGTTGGGAAGTTGCCATTCGGGGCTTTTTAGGCATCTCTACCCATTTTGCAGAAGCTACTGGCGTTACCTATTACCGCTTAAGCTTTGTGGCTGAGGCTCTGGGCTTTGACAAGACTGCAGTGCTTGACTCAGATATCGACGAGGCTCTGTGGATGTCTCTTGATGAAATTAAGGCTAATAAGGCCAGCTTACGTAGCACCATGGTCTTAGACTGTATTGAAGATTATCGCGCTCAGCGCATTTTCCCCTTGGAAATATTTCGTAACGGCCTATAGTAATCGGCTTCCCGTTTTTCTTTATCTTGGTGTTTTGATGAGCAAACCACAAAAAGTGATTGTCGGCATGTCTGGAGGCGTTGATTCGTCTGTGGCTGCCCTGCTTCTGATTCAGCAAGGATATCAGGTTGAAGGCCTATTTATGAAGAACTGGGACGAGGACGATGGCTCTGAGTACTGCACAGCCAAAGCAGATCTCGCCGATGCTCAGCAGGTTTGCGATAAGCTTGGCATTACATTGCACACCGCTAACTTTGCAGCGGATTACTGGGACAATGTGTTCGAGTACTTCCTCGAAGAATACCGCCTAGGCCGCACGCCCAACCCAGATATCCTGTGTAATCGCGAAATAAAGTTTAAGGTCTTTCTCGACTATGCTCAGTTAATGGGTGCAGAATTTATTGCTACGGGCCACTACACCAGAGTGGGCCATAAAAACGGGCAAACCCAGCTATTAAAAGGCCTAGATAACAATAAAGATCAGAGCTACTTTTTACATGCGGTGGCTGAGAGTGCCTTTGCCAAATCGCTGTTTCCTGTGGGTGAGCTCGAAAAGCCAGAGGTTAGACGAATTGCCGATGAGCATGGTTTTGTTACCTCCGACAAAAAAGACAGTACCGGTATCTGCTTTATTGGCGAACGCCGCTTCAAAGACTTTCTGGAACAGTATATTCCCGCTCAGCCCGGTGAGATGCGTACGCCTGAGGGCGAGCTCATGGGTGAGCATCAGGGGCTTATGTTTTATACCCTGGGCCAACGCCAGGGTTTGGGTATTGGCGGCGTAAAGGATGGCAATGCGGAGCCTTGGTACAGTTTGGCTAAGGACTTGGAAAACAATATTTTGATTGTGGGTCAGGGTTCTCAGCATCCCCTACTATTTACTAACAATCTCGCCGCGGCGGATATCAATTGGATTAATGGGGTACCTGGCTCTGATGCTGCATATGATGCGCCATTTGAATGCTATGCCAAATCTCGCTACCGACAACCCGACCAGCTGTGTTGGGTGACGCCCAATGATAATGGCGGCTGTGAAGTGCTATTTGCAGAGCCACAGCGCGCAGTAACACCTGGGCAATCCGTGGTATTTTATCTGGGCGATGAATGCCTGGGCGGGGGCACCATCGAGCGCACCTGGAATTCAATCAAAGAGGCCTAATGTTTTTTTCTAAACCTACTTCAGAGCAAGCAGTTGCTCTCGCCGCGGTATTTCATGCCTGCGAACTTGTGTCTCAACTGGCCAATACCGGTGAGGCATCTAGCGATGATATGTCGCTCTGCATGAGTGCCCTGCTCAATCAAAATCCCGATTCATTGTCCCAGATATATGGCCCCGTCTCGGGTTTAAAGCTGGGCATGGATTCCATGGAGCGGTTGTTCAGTGACGGCAACGGAGATAAGGCTGAGATACTGCGTTACGTGGTGTCTATTCTGTATCTGGCGCGTAAGTTGTCTAGCGACCAAGGGATGCTGGATAAAATTGCCACCGGTATTGAAAACGCCGAGCGTCAGGCTCAGCATTTCTCAATTAGCCATGACAATGTCTATGCCAATATCGCTTCGCTTTACCAAGACACCGTGAGTACTCTGCGACTCCGCATCCAGGTGAGCGGCTCCAGTGGTTACCTGCAGCAGCCAGCGGTGGCTCAACGTATTCGTTGCCTGTTATTTTCTGCTATTAGAAGCGCGTTTCTGTGGCAGCAGTTGGGTGGCAAGCGAATCCATCTGGCGTTTTATCGCAAGCAGTTGGCTAAATTACTGCCTGCGCGATAAGCCGTTAGTAAGCTCGCTATCAATACCTTCACTAATCTCTGTATTAGAGCATCGAACAATCGCTCAACATTCCTCCTGCGCCTTTAATTAATCTGAAATTAAGGGCTGAATCCGTTATTATTGGCGGCTTATTTCAACGACCTATTTTGGACAAATCATGAACAATATCGCGCTCTCTCCCCTTACCGCTGTTTCACCCATCGATGGTCGATACGGCTCAAAAACAGAGCGACTGCGCTCTGTTTTTAGCGAGTTTGGTTTAATTCGCTATCGGGTAATGGTTGAGGTGCGCTGGTTACAGCAACTCTCTAAGCATCCCTCTGTTGTTGAAGTACCAGCATTCTCTGATGAAGCTAATGCAGTGCTTAATGCTCTAGTAGATAACTTTACGCTTGAGCAGGCGGCGCGCATTAAAGAGATTGAGCGCACCACGAATCACGATGTGAAAGCAGTGGAATATCTCATCAAGGAAACCATTGTCGATAATGCCGAGCTGAATGCAGTGAGTGAATTTGTCCACTTCGCCTGCACCTCTGAAGATATTAATAATCTGTCCCATGCACTAATGCTCAAAGAAGGACGTGATCAGGTCATGTTGCCCGCACTGCAGGCTATCACCGACCAGCTCGCAGCCATGGGCCGAGAGTTCGCTGATGTGTCTATGTTGGCCCGCACCCATGGTCAGACAGCATCTCCCACCACGGTGGGTAAAGAAATGGCCAATGTCGCCTACCGCGTGCAACGTCAAATTGATCAACTTAAAACCGTACCGCTGCTGGGTAAAATAAATGGCGCGGTGGGCAACTACAATGCACACCTTTCTGCCTATGCCGACATTGACTGGCAGTCGGTTGCTCAGGAATTTATAGAACAGCTGGGTTTGAGTTTTAACCCTTACACCACCCAGATTGAGCCTCACGATTATATGGCCGAGTTGTTTGATGGCCTGGCTCGTTCGAATACCATCCTGATCGATTTTGCTCGTGATATCTGGGGCTATATTTCTCTGGGTTACTTCAAACAGAAAACCATCGCAGGTGAAGTGGGGTCATCTACCATGCCTCATAAAGTTAACCCCATCGACTTCGAAAATGCCGAAGGCAATCTGGGTATCGCCAATGCACTATTTGGCCATCTGGCGGCCAAGCTGCCTATTTCTCGTTGGCAGCGTGACCTTACGGATTCCACGGTACTGCGCAATATGGGTGTTGGCCTCGGCTACACCATGATCGCTTATGCTTCTCTGGATAAGGGTATTAGTAAGCTTGAGCTTAATGAAACTAAGCTGGCTGCAGACCTAGATGCCAGCTGGGAAGTATTAGCGGAGCCTATTCAGACGGTGATGCGTCGTTACGGCATCGAAGAACCTTACGAAAAACTCAAGGCCCTTACCCGTGGCAATGTGATGGATCAGTCAACGATTCAGACCTTTATCGATACGCTAGACATGCCAGAGTCGGCGAAAGCTGAGTTAAAGGCCATGACCCCTGCATCCTACATCGGCAATGCCTCTGCACAGGCTAAAAATATCTAATATGATTCTTGGAAATGTAAGCCCCGAAGAATTTCTCGCCGAGTACTGGCAGAAGAAGCCGCTGTTAATTCGCAATGCAATTACAGATTTCGAGCCGCCTATTGATGGTGATGAGCTGGCCGGCCTGTCTCTTGAGCAGGAAGTGGAATCACGGCTGGTTATCGGTGAAGATTGGAAGCTAGAACATGGCCCCTTTGCTGAAGACCGCTTTGCCTCTTTACCGGCTAGCCACTGGACATTATTAGTTCAGGCCGCTGATCTCTGGGTACCTGAAGTAGGTGAGCTATTAAAGCATTTTGATTTCCTACCTCCCTGGCGTATCGATGACATTATGGTCAGCTATGCTGAAGATGGCGGCAGTGTTGGGCCGCATTTTGATTACTACGATGTCTTTCTTATTCAGGGTGCTGGTCAGCGCAGATGGCAGATTGGTGCCGCCTGTGATGATGAAACTCCACTATTAAAAAACACTGAGCTAAAGATTCTCGCTGGCTTTGAGCCCTTACAAGAATGGGTGCTGGAGCCAGGCGACATACTTTATCTACCGCCTAAAATTGCTCATCATGGCGTTGCTATTGGGGATTGCACGACCTTCTCTGTGGGTTTCCGTGCCCCAGCAGCCACCGAAATGATGGATGACTTGGCCACCGAATTACTCACCGGCATAGTTGCTCCGAAACATCTGGTTGATCCACCACTGACACCAGCGATGGCCGTGGAAAATATCCCCGACGCCTATATTCAAAATGTGAAGAGCTTGTTACTTGAAACGCTGAATGATGATGAGCTGCTGGCGCAATGGTTTGCGCAGTTTATGACGGCCCCTAAATACCCCATGCTGCTAGATCAAACTGGAGAGCAGCGTCGCGCAACTCTCAAGCATAAAGATGGATCAGTGAGCCGGTTTGAGAATGGCCGGAAGGACGATTAGGAAGTAAACCGCTGAGAGTTCGAGCAGCAAACTGCCATGGCGATAATCAAGCTTTTATGTCGATAACAAAATTGTTATGTCGAGCGTAAGCGAGAGATCCTTCGTCGCTACGCTCCGTCAGGATGACAATTTGGACCGCGGCACTGTCATGTTGAGCGTAAGCGAAAGATCCTTCGTCGCTACGCTCCGTCAGGATGACAATTTGGACCGCGTCACTGTCATGTTGAGCGTGTGCGAAAGATCCTTCGTCGCTACGCTCCGTCAGGATGACAATTTGGACCGCAGCACTGTCATGTTGAGCGTGTGCGAGAGATCCTTCGTCGCTACGCTCCGTCAGGATGACAATTTGGACCGCAGCACTGTCATGTTGAGCGTGTGCGAGAGATCCTTCGTCGCTACGCTCCGTCAGGATGACAATTTGGACCGCGGCACTGTCATGTTGAGCGTGTGCGAAAGATCCTTCGTCGCTACGCTATGTTAGGATGGCAATTTGGACCGCGTCACTGTCATGTTGAGCGTAAGCGAAAGATCCTTCGTCGCTACGCTCTGCTAGGATGGCAATTTGGACCGCGTCACTGTCATATTGAGCGTGTGCGAAAGATCCTTCGTCGCTGCGCTCTGCTAGGATGGCAATTTGGACCGCGTCACTGTCATGTTGAGCGTAAGCGAAAGATCCTTCGTCGCTACGCTCTGCTAGGATGACAATTTGGACCGCGGCACTGTCATCTCGACCGCAGCACTGTCATCTCGACCGCAGGGAGAGATCTCGTTCTCGTCACTACAAGACCAAATAACCCTTACCCTAAGGCTGAGCAACAGCCCCTGAACCATGACGCCGCTGGTCTTCAGCGCCAAACAATACGCCATCTCCCTTGCTGTGAATGCTCTCAGCAGCCCCTAGCCTTCCCGGCTTATCGTTAAGAATATGACCCATCTCACGCATCAGACGCAATGTATCCGCAGACAAACCAGACTCGTAGAAAATATTATCCGGTAACCATTGATGGTGGATTCTTGAGGCGGCTGTCGCCTCAGCAATACCCATATCAAACTCAAGTACATTTAGTACCATCTGCATTACCACGGTAATAATAGTGCTGCCACCTGGGCTGCCAGTGGCAAGAATGGGTGCGCCCTCGGGATTAAAGACGATGGCAGGCGTCATCGATGATAGCGGACGTTTGCCGGGCTGAATCGAATTAGCAATACCACCTACTAGCCCGTAGCCATTGGGTGAACCTGGCTTGGCTGAAAAATCATCCATCTCATTGTTAAGTAGGAATCCAGCCCCCGCAACGGAAATTCCGCTGCCGTAGGAGAAATTCAAGGTGTAGGTGTTACTCACGACATTGCCCCATTGGTCCCAGGTGCTGTAATGGGTTGTTTCGGTGCTCTCGGCGGTATCAACAAGCCCAGGTCGTATATCTTCTGAGCGACTGGCGTGGTCTAGATCAATTTGCTGACGCAATGCTGCAGCATATTTTTTGTCGGTTAGCTGGGCAACAGGTACTGGGAAAAAGTCTGGGTCACCCAGATACAGGCTGCGGTCGGCATAGGCACGACGCATGGATTCCACCAAACGGTGAATATAATCCGCACTGTTATGACCCAGCGCCTGTAAATCCCAGCCTTCAAGAATATTGAGCATCTGCACCATATGAACACCGCCCGACGAAGGTGGGGGCATTGCGCAGACTTTGTTGTCGCGGTAATCGCCGCAGACTGGGGTGCGTTCTATGGCTTTATACCCCTTCAAATCTGCCAAGCTAATAAGCCCGCCGGTACTTTCCATCTGGTCGACGATTAAGGCTGCGGTTTTACCTTGGTAAAAGCCTGGGGCGCCTTTGGCGGAAATACGTCCTAATGTGGCAGCCAAATCTCGCTGACGGATAACCTCACCAGCTTCATAATCGGCGCCATCCTCTTTAAAGAAGTACTTCTTGGTTGCGGCATCTTTCTGCAGGCGCCCGCTGCGAGACGCCAATGACTCAGCCAGGCTTATACTGACGGGGATGCCGTTGCGGGCTAGGTTGATGGCCGGCCTTATAACCTGTTTTAAACTGAGCTTACCGTAGTTTTCCTGGGCATGAATTAAACCAGCGACCGTACCTGGAACACCTGATGACTGAATACTAAAGCGAGCTTTAAGATTATCCACATCCCCTTCCGTGTTAAGGAACATGTCTTTAAACGCATCGGCAGGTGCCATCTCGCGATAGTCGATGGCAATAGTTTTATTCTCTTCTGCCAAGTGCACCATCATAAAGCCACCACCACCCAGATTACCGGCGCGAGGCAAGGTCACAGCAAGGGCAAAGCCAGTGGCAACAGCCGCGTCTATGGCGTTACCGCCCTTGGCCAGAATGTCTGCCCCCACCTGACTGGCCAGTATTTCCTGAGAGACGACCATGCCGGTTGAGCTGATTACCGGATGAAAACGAGTGTTGGAATCGAGTAGAGCCTTAGTCTGTGCGACAGCTGGAACACTTATAAAAGTAGCTAGTACTAGCCCAGTGATTCTCAAAATAGGTTTGATCATTTTCATAACTCGTCATAGAGATTGGCAGTCAGGAATTGGCCTGCGCTTAAAGGCGACTATCTTTTCTTATTCGCGGTCATAAGGCAATCTTTAGCGCACCAAAATGTTGCATTACTGGGATGTTTTTTAGGATGAACGTCACAGAGGGTCGAGGCGATAACCGAACTAGCGTTACCGATCTATTAAGAAAGCGCTTTCGGCGAGACGATAATGCCGTTGTTATCGGCATAGACATAGTCACCGGGCCTGAAGGTAACGCTACCGAAGGTAACCGCGAGATCGATTTCGCCAACACCTTTCTTCTCGGTTTTCATGGGGTGTACACCCAGCGCTTGAACGCCGATCTCTGTGGCCATAATTTCATCTACATCACGAATGCAGCCATAGATAATAATGCCACTCCAGCCATTGGCTGAGGCTTGTTCGGCCAACATATCCCCAAGGCAGGCTCGGCGCATACTGCCACCGGCATCTACCACCATAACTCGATCATTCCCCTGGGTAGCCACTAACTCTTTGACGCGGCTGTTGTCTTCAAAACACTTAACCGTGACTATCTGCCCGCCAAACACTTCTCGGCCGCCAAAGTTACTGAACAGGGGTTCAACCGCTTGGACCAGTTCGGGATAGTCGTCACAGAGATCCGGCGTCGATTTCATTAGCTGGCAGCCTTGGCTTTCTGGCGATAGGCATGAAGCAAGGGCTCAGTGTATCCGCTGGGCTGCGTGCCTCCTTTGAAAACAAGGTCACAGGCAGCCTGAAAGGCGATGCTATTGGTGAAGTCAGGACCCATAGTCACGTACTCAGCATCACCCATGTTCTGACCATCAACAACAGCGGCCATGCGGGTTAATGTTTCCATAACCTGTTCCTGACTGCAGATACCATGGTGTAACCAGTTAGCCATATGCTGGCTGGAGATACGCAATGTAGCGCGATCTTCCATCAGGCCTACGTTATTAATGTCTGGTACCTTGGAACAACCGACGCCCTGCTCTACCCAGCGAACTACATAGCCGAGTAAGCCCTGAGCATTGTTGTCTAGTTCGAGCTGAATCTGCTCGACAGTCAGCTTGCGGTCGCCGAGTAACGGAATGGTTAAAATATCATCAACATTAGCCGCTGTGCGGCTGGCAATTTGATCTTGCAGGCTGACAACATCGACCTGATGATAATGCATAGCATGCAAGGTTGCGGCCGTTGGCGATGGCACCCAGGCGGTATTGGCGCCAGATTTCGGGTGGGCGATTTTGATTTTCATCATATCGGCCATATTGTCTGGGATTGCCCACATGCCTTTACCGATCTGCGCCTTGCCTTTCAAACCACAGGCCAAGCCAACATCAACATTCTGGTCTTCGTAAGCCGATATCCAAGGCAACGCCTTGAGGTCGCCTTTCAGTGCAAAGGGCCCAGCATGCATGCTGGTATGAATTTCATCACCGGTGCGGTCGAGGAATCCTGTGTTGATAAACACCACACGACCTTTGGCGGCGCGAATACATTCCTTGAGGTTTACCGAGGTGCGGCGCTCCTCATCCATAATGCCTACCTTTATAGTGTGGCGGTTAAGGCCGAAGGCATCTTCGATGGCATCAAATAAGTCATTGGTGAACGCGACTTCTTCTGGCCCATGCATCTTAGGCTTAACAATATAGGTGCTGCCAGTGCTCGAATTATTAAGCGGGCTCTGACCGTTCAAGTCATGGAGTGAAATCAGGCTAGTGATCACCGCATCCATAATACCTTCGGGAATTTCATTACCCTGCGCATCTAAAATAGCTGGGTTAGTCATCAGATGTCCAACATTGCGCACGAACATGAGGCTGCGGCCATTCAATGTTAACGCGCTGCCATCGGCGGCTAGGTAGCTTCGATCTGGATTCATAGAGCGAACAAAGCTATTGCCACCGCGATGAATCGTTTCCTCCAATGTCCCTTTTATAAGCCCCAACCAATTGCTGTAGGCAAGCGCCTTATCTTCGGCATCGACAGCCGCCACGGAATCTTCGCAATCCATAATGGTGGTAAGTGCAGCTTCGAGAACAATATCCTTAACGCCGGCTTTGTCCGTAGCGCCAATTTGGTGGCCGGCATCAACTTGAATTTCGATATGTAGATTATTACTTCTCAGTAATATTGATGTGGGTGCTTCGGCAGCACCAAGATAGCCAACAAATTGCTCAGGAGCCGCCAAACTAGCAATGGAACCCTCGTTAATGCTAATAACGAGCTGCTGATTGACGATGGTATAAGACAGTGCGTCTTTATGAGAGCCTGTGGCCAGAGGCACAGCGCCATCTAAAAACTCACGGCCGTAGTGGATCACTTTCTGTCCGCGCACTGGATTGTAGGCACCGGCTTTCTCAGCACCCTCATCTTCAGAAATAACATCGTTACCGTAGAGAGCGTCATAGAGGCTACCCCAACGCGCGTTAACAGCGTTAAGTGCGAATCGGGCATTCATAATAGGTACAACTAACTGGGGGCCGGCCTGCTGACAGATCTCTGTATCGACATTTTCGGGCGTAATGGTGAAATCAGGCCCCTGGGGAACCAGGTAACCAATCTCTTGGAGAAAGGCTTTGTAACTTGAGAAGTCGAAGTCAGCTTGATTGGCATCATGCCAAGCGTCAATCTGAGACTGTAGATATTCGCGCTTTTCTAGTAGTTCACGGTTTTTAGGGGCGAAATCAGCAATTAAGCCAGCAAACTTTGACCAGAATAGGTCTGGATCAATACCGGTGCCGGGGCAGATTTGTTCATTGACCAGATCATACATTGGCTTGGCTATCTGTAGTCCTGCTCGCTCGGTACGTTCACTCATTTGTGGCTCTCCAACGGTCTGGTGTTAAAACGAAAGTCTATTAGCTGGGGGACAATAAGCCAAATTTATGGCTTGTATTACTGCTATTCATTGAATGGATTTGGCCTAACTAAGCCTAGAATATGGCTCTCTTATGCCTGACTAAGCATCTCTTCAGACACAGACTTGATCATCTGGCGTAACCATTTATGACCGGGGTCATGCTGCAAAAGCGGACTCCAAACCATTTTCAAGCGCATGCGGGGAATATCAAAGGGAGGATCAAGAATCACTACCTTAGGATTATTCTCCATACCCTTTGCAGTCATGGTGGGAATGGTAACAATCAAATCTTCCTGCTCCCCCAGCAGTAGCGCCGCCTGGTAGTGCCTTGTAAATAATGTAATGTCGCGCTTGGCATCGATCTTGGTAAGAGCTTCATCAACCCAGCCCAGTCGCTGCACATCATCTGGAGTCATACCCACGCCAACGCCCATGCCTGTTTTACTGACCCAGACATGTTTGCTGGAAAGATAACTCTCCAGATTCCAATTTTTACTGACAGGGTTATTGGCACTCATTACGCAGGAGAAGCTATCGTCCCACAGATGCACCTGATGAAAGGACTGGGGCAAGGTGTCAAAACGGTTAATCACCAGATCGACCTTGCCGCGCTCTACATCATGAAAGCTCACATCACTGGGCGTCATAATATCGAGACGAATACCTGGGGCTTCTCTGCGCAGATTGCGCAGCAGCACCGGCAGCAGCGTCGACTCTGTATAGTCACTGGCCATAATCCGAAAAATACGCGTAGAACCCGCTGGATCAAAGTCGGTTTTTGGTAAAATCGCCTGCTCTGCGGCCGACAGTACATTGCGCACCAGAGGCTGTAATTCCAGAGCCCTATCGGTGGGTGTCATACCGTCGCTGGTGCGCACCAAAATGGGATCGTTAAACAGGTCACGTAACCGCCGTAAGCTGTTAGACATAGCCGGTTGACTGATGCCAAGCTCCTCGGCAGCCCTTGTAACGTTGCACTCTCGGAGTAGCACATCTAGGTACACTAGGAGGTTTAAATCGACTCTTGATATATTCATAAAAGGAATGCCCGCAATCAAAACTATCAATTAGATTAATGGGGGCATCATACCTAAACTTGTCTCACTGTCAAATAAACGGAATTCAAAAGGGGTTATCTAACAATGTCTGAATACACTAATAATATTGCGCAAGTCGCCAAAGTACTCGAAGGTTACGGCGGCGCCTGGAATGCTATCAACCCAGAGTCAGCTGCACGCATGCGCGCGCAAAATCGTTTTCAAACTGGCCTCGAGATCGCTAAGTACACTGCCGGCATCATGCGCGCAGATATGGCTGAATACGACGGCGACACCTCTGCTTACACTCAGTCTCTGGGTTGCTGGCACGGTTTTATCGGTCAGCAGAAGCTGATTTCGATTAAGAAGCATTTCGGCACGACTAGCAAAAAATATCTCTACCTCTCAGGTTGGATGGTTGCTGCATTGCGTTCTGAGTTCGGTCCACTGCCCGATCAGTCAATGCACGAAAAGACATCAGTTGCCTCTCTTATTGCTGAGCTGTATACATTCTTACGTCAGGCTGACGCCCGTGAACTTGGCGGCCTTTTCCGTGAGTTAGATGCTGCCCAGGGCGATGCGAAAGCTGCGGTTCAAGACAAGATTGATAACTTTCAGACTCACGTTGTGCCGATCATTGCCGACATCGATGCTGGTTTTGGTAATGCGGAAGCCACTTACTTGATGGCCAAGCAAATGATTGAAGCTGGAGCCTGCTGTATTCAGATTGAAAACCAAGTATCTGACGAAAAGCAATGTGGTCACCAAGACGGCAAGGTAACTGTTCCCCATGAAGATTTCTTAGCCAAGATCAATGCAGTTCGTTATGCATTCCTTGAGCTAGGTATAGATGACGGCGTTATTGTTGCCCGCACCGATTCATTGGGTGCCGGCCTAACGAAGCAAATCGCGGTTACTCGTGAGCCAGGCGATTTGGGCGATCAGTACAACTCATTCCTCGATGTTGAAGAAGTTTCTCCAGCAGATCTGAAGAACGGCGATGTAGTACTTAACCGTGACGGCAAGCTAGTACGTCCAAAGCGTTTACCTAGCAACCTGTTCCAGTTTAAGCCAGGTACCGGCGAAGCTCGCTGCATCCTCGACAGTATCACTAGCCTGCAGAACGGCGCTGATATGATCTGGATTGAAACCGAGAAGCCACATGTTGGTCAGATTGGCGCCATGATGGACGAGATTCGCAAGGTTGTTCCAAACGCTAAGCTGGTTTACAACAACAGCCCATCGTTTAACTGGACCCTTAACTTCCGTCAGCAGATCTTTGATGCCATGACTGAAGCCGGTGACGATGTTGCAGCCTACGACCGTAACGATCTGATGAATGTCACCTACGATGAAACTGCACTGGCAATTGCTGCCGATGAAAAGATTCGTACCTTCCAGGCCGATGCAGCGCAGCATGCGGGCATCTTCCACCACCTGATTACATTACCGACTTACCACACAGCCGCACTGTCTACGGACAATCTCGCTAAAGAGTACTTCGGTGACCAGGGCATGTTGGGTTATGTTGCTGGCGTTCAGCGCAAGGAAATCCGTCAGGGTATTGCCTGTGTTAAGCACCAGAACATGGCGGGCTCAGATATGGGTGATGATCATAAAGAATACTTTGCTGGCGATGCTGCACTTAAGGCATCCGGTGAAGACAACACCATGAATCAATTCTAAGAGATCTCTCTTTAGAACTGACTCGCTGTCACTAAAAACGCCTCTGCCTTTGAGAAAAAGCAGGGGCGTTTTTGGTTCTGCCCTATTTATGTTTGCTAGCTTAAATCTAGGCAGATTAATTGTTTAAAATCGGTATAATCTCCGCCTGCGTACAACCACATATAACTAGTTTCGAGCGAGCTATCTTGAAGACAGAATTTCTTGGCAAGACCCTTTCAGGCCCCTTTACAGTTCCCTCTGGAATTGTCACTACCGCAGTGCCCATTATTCAGTATATGTTTGATCATATGCCGCAAATCGGCGTGATCACCACCAAGAGTGTTGGTCCTGTGCCTCGCGAGGGCAACCGCGAACCTGTGTACAGCCAGTATTCCCCGGGTAATTTTGTCAATGCCGTTGGCCTGACCAACCCAGGCGCGCTAGTAGCTGCCGAAGCAATGGCAAAACTCCGAATTCCCGAAGATCGTTTTTTACTGGTCTCTATCTTCGGTGGCAGCCTAGAAGAGTTTGTTGAAGTCGCCAAGATCATGGCACCAGTAGCCGATGGCTTAGAACTCAACCTCTCCTGCCCCCACGCCAAAGGTTATGGCATGGCCATGGGCCAGGATCCGGAGATGGTTCGCGCGATTACCGCCGCAGTGAAAGCCGTGGTCGATATCCCAGTAATCCCCAAGCTAACACCCAACACCCCTAATATTGGCGAGATAGCCCTAGCCGCTGCCGCCGGTGGTGCCGATGGCATCTGTGCAATTAACACTGTCGGGCCAGGCTATACCGCGTCTCATGGACATCCAGTACTCAGTAATGGCGCTGGTGGCATGTCGGGTAAAGGCGTACTGCCCATCGCCCTAAAATGCGTGCGCGAGATTCGTAAAGTAACCGACTTGCCCATTATTGGTTGCGGTGGCGTTAGTAGTGCCGCCGACACCAGAGAATTCATTAATGCTGGCGCCTCCATTGTCGGCATAGGTTCTGCCCTAACCGGCATGACCACAGACGAAATTGGTAGCTACTTTAATCAGCTTGAATCAGACATGAGCTTCGACTCAGACAAGGCTGAAGCCCATATTCGCTACGACATAGATATGGATTACTCGCCCGTGATACTGGTGGAAAATAAGCGTGTCTGCAACGATATCTGCGTTATGACCTTCGACCGCAAAGTAAATATTCAGGCCGGTGAGTTTGTCTTCCTCTGGGTGCCAGGTGTCGGCGAAAAGCCCTTTTCTGCATTAGCGGATGACCCCTTCCAGCTCGCCGTTATCGACGTGGGTATCTTTACTCATGCGCTGATGGACTTAGAGGTTGGCACAGAAGTCTATGTACGCGGCCCTCATGGTATTGCTGTGTCGCCACCTGAAGATGCCAAGATTATGGCAGTGGCTGGCGGAACTGGTTTAGCGGCCGTGTATCAGCTAGCCCGCGACTTTGGCAACGCTGAAGTATTTACCGGCGCACGCACAGCCGAGCGCCTCTACTATCTCGATGAATGTAAAAAGATCGCCAAGGTTCACGTAGCTACAGACGATGGCACTGAAGGTTTTAAGGGTGTTGTCACTGAACTGTTGCGTAGCCGTCTCGAAGAGATGAATCAGCAGGAGTTAGATAAGTTGGTGTTCTATAACTGTGGGCCTGCACCCATGGTGCACGCCGCAGCGAAAGTGCAGCGGGAATTCTGTCGCGATGATCAGATCTTTAGCGCGATCGATTATCTGACTAAGTGCGGTGTTGGTATCTGTGGAGCCTGTGCTTCGCCGGTTGGAAAGCGCATCTGTGTTGATGGACCCTTTATGCAAGGGACGCCTGAGCGGCCTGTTACGTTATAGGGCCATCGCTCGCTAATTTTTCATCCCGACAGGTGCGCCACCATTGTCATACCGGCAGGCACTCCATCCTTGTCATCCCGACAGGCACTCCATCCTTGTCATCCCGACAGGTACTCCAGTCTTGTCATCCCGACAGGTACTCCAGTCTTGTCATCCCGACAGGCACTCCAGTCTTGTCATCCCGACAGAGCGTAGCGACGAGGGATCTCGCGATCTCTCACATGCGTTCGAGATGACAAACTGGGAGCTGGCAACAAGAGGCCTCAGACTGTCATCCTGAGCGAAGCCGAAGGATCCACTGACTCTAAAACCTCACTTAGGCACCCTGAACAAAGGGCCCAGGATGCAAAGTAAGTTTTCACAAACTCGCTTCTAAATATAAATAGCCTAATACAAAGTTTCGCCATTGGCGGCCATCGCGCGCAACTTATCGGTGGGACGATACAACTCACTGATAGACATATATTTATCAGCCCGATCACAGATTTCCTGAAGACCCGTCTCATCCATCCAGCGACAGACACCGCCGCGAAATGCTGGGAAGCCAACACCGTAAACCAATGACATATCCGCTTCTGCCGGCGAGGCAACCACGCCCTCTTCCAAGCAATGAATCATTTCCATGGCCATGGCGATCATCAGACGATCAATAATTTCGTCGGCATCAACCGCATGGGCTTCACCGTAGAGATTTTCTAACATGCCGATAACTTCAGGGTCGACGGCTTTGCCTGGCTTACCTTTTTCGTTGAGTTCATAACGGTAATAACCCAGGCCATTTTTCTGACCCAGTCGGTTGGCATTAAAGATTGATTCTGTTGGCCATACATCAGCAGTCTTTTTAAACCGCTCTGGCAAACCATCGATCATCACTGGGTAGCAATGATTAATCGTATCTATACCAATCACATCCATGAGGTATGCCGGGCCCATTGGGAGTCCCCAACCTTCCATTACCTTGTCGATCTGCTGGAAGTCCGCGCCTTCTGTGAGCATCATTTCGAGGCCAAATAACATGGCAAATAACACGCGATTAACTAGGAAGCCCGGGCAGTCGTTAACCACAATTGGCTTTTTACCCAGACCCAGTGCGTAGGCGCAAACTGCTGCGACAGTAGCGTCAGAGGTTTTCTCGCCGCGAATAACTTCCACCAGAGGCATTGCATGGACAGGGTTAAAGAAGTGCATGCCACAGAAATTTTCTGGACGCTGCAATGACTCTGCCAGACGGGTAATTGAAATAGTTGAGGTGTTAGAAGTAATAATTGCTGAGGGGGCTAACTGAGATTCTACCGCTGGTAATACCTGCTTCTTAACCGCCTCCAGTTCCACCACTGCTTCTACCAGCATGTCGCAGCTAGCGATGTCGCTATCAGCCAGTGTGGGTTTAATCTTGGTTAAAATTTGCGCTGCTTTTGGTTCGTCGAACTTGCCGCGCTTAACAGATTTGGCGAGAAGCTTGCTGGCTTCTTGAATACCCAGATCCAATGCTGGCTCGGCAATATCTTTCATCACCACGTTGTAGCCTCTGATGGCATTTTGGTAGGCAATACCGCCACCCATAATACCGGCACCAATCACGCCCGCCATATTAATCGGCGCAGGCTTATGGGCCTTGCCGCGATTTTTGGCCTGCTTAACCACGTATTGATCATTGAGGAATAAACCCACCAGTGCACGCGCCTGAGGCGTTCGAGTAATGTTATAGAAAGCTTCGTTTTCAGCTTTAATGGCCTCGTCACGACCCAAACCGGCGGCACCGGCGACCAGATCAACAGCTATTAGCTGAGCCGGATAATGGTTGCCTACTTTACCGACAATAGCCGCGCGATAATTTGCTGATGTAGCATCAATCTCTGCAGCCGACATGCTCAGTGGAGAGTTTTTCTGGATACGACGGGCCTGATATTCACGGGTTCCATCGACCATTTCCTGCAATGTTGCCAGGGACTGGGCGCGCAGCTCTTCGGGCTCGGCAATAATATCTACTGCACCCGACTGCTGTGCCGCCTTTGGTTTTTGCTGTGCCCCAGACACGATCCACTGCACTGCAGCGGTGTAACCAATTAGTCTTGGCAGGCGCACTGTGCCGCCCCAGCCTGGAATAATACCCAGCCCAGTTTCTGGTAAGCCAACCGCAGCCTTGGAGGAGATCACTCGGCAGTCACAGGCCAGACAGATTTCAAAGCCGCCACCTAGGGCAAAGCCGTTAATCGCAGCAACTGACGGATAAGGCAGGTCTTCGATCTCAGAAAACAATCCATTGGCGATCTGCGCGGCGGCAATAAAGTCTGCCTTGGGCGCAGAGAACATCTCTTTAAATTCAGTAATATCAGCACCCACTACAAATACCGACTTACCACTGCTTAGAAGCAAACCCTTAATGCCCTGCTCTGCCTTTAGACTGTCTAGGGCACTGCGAAGGTCACCAAGGGTCTCTTCATTGAATTTATTTACCGAGCCACTTTGGCTATCGAATTTAATTTCGGCAAAATCGTTGTCGAGCCTGATAAGGCTGAGAGTATTCCCTTCAAACATAGCGTGCTTTCCCGTAAAAAATAGTAGATTGAATAGTATTACTAACTGAATTGCTGGCTATTCTAGCTTTGTTAGAGAGTGAGTCTATGATTTACTGCGACCGACACTAATTATAACCAATATATGAGTGAAAAATATGACCTTGCGTGACAAGATGCAGCAGGAACAGCAGGCTAAAACCCTCTATAAGCAGGCTCAAAACTATGCCTTTGAGTATGCGGATGAGGCGCTGGTGCGCAATGTATTCCCCTCGGGTCAGGCCCTTGCAGAACTCAGGCATTTTGATGAAGACCTGCCTGAGAACTCCGGTGATGCCAAGGCAATTTTAGAACAGCTACATCAGTATGGTTCACCCGCCTCTGTTGCCCAGGCTGGTGGCCGTTACTTTGGTTTTGTTAATGGCGGCATTCTACCTGTGAGTCTAGCGACTAAGCTGCTAACGGATTTCTGGGATCAGAATACCGCGCTCTATGTCATGTCCCCGATCACCTCTAAACTGGAGCAGGTTTGCGAGGAATGGTTGCGCCAGCTATTTGGCCTACCTGATACCACCGTGGCAGGATTTGTTAGCGGCACTTCGTCGGCTATCTTTTGTGGCCTTGCGGCGGCACGTTACCGCATCTTTAAAAATCATAACTGGGACTTTAATCAGCTTGGTCATAGCGGCGCACCGCCGATTCGTGTGATTGCTAGTAGCCAGACCCATGGCGCCGTGGTCAAGGCTATCGCATTACTGGGTTTTGGTATCGACAATATTGAATGGGTCGACTGTGATGATCAGGGACGCATTATCCCCGGGGCTATGCCCGCTCTGGATAATAGCTGTATTGTTTTGTTGCAGGCCGGCAATGTTAATTCAGGGGCCTTTGATCCTCTGCAGGAAATCTGCGATAACGCCAATGCAGTCGATGCCTGGGTCCATATTGATGGGGCATTCGGTCTCTGGGCTGGTGGTACCAAACGCCTTGCCCATCTGACCGAGGGTATGGAAAAAGCCCATTCATGGTCTGTGGATGGTCACAAAACCTTAAACACACCCTATGACAGCGGCATATTGCTGTGCCGGGATAAGGATGCCTTGGTTATGGCATTGCAAGCCTCTGGCGCCTATTTAAACTTTAGCGAAAACCGTGATGGCATGCTCTACACCCCAGAGATGTCTCGACGAGCCAGAGCCATTGAGCTTTGGGCGGCACTGAAATACCTTGGGTCTGACGGGGTTGATGAGCTGGTTTTTGGTTTGCATGAGCGAGCGGTGCAGTTTGCCGGTGAGCTTACATCTGCAGGCTTTACTGTTCTCAATGATGTGGTCTTTAATCAGGTAATTGTTGCACCCAGCGATAACGATGAAACCACCCAATCTATTCTTGAATCAATTCAACAGTCCGGGGAATGTTGGCTGGGCAGCTCGGTATGGAAGGGTAAAAAAGTCATTCGCATCAGCGTCTGTTCCTGGGTGACCAGCGAGCAGGATATTAGCCGTTCAGTGCAGGCCTTTATTCAGGCGAGGCAGTCTGTTTGCGGAAAATAATAACATCAGCGCCAATAAACTCTGGCGCTGAACCCCATTGATGGCCCAGATAGTCGAAGGTTTGATTATTGAAAAAACTGATATGGGTCGGGTCATTTTTATAGTGCCAGCTGGCAAAGGCTTCGCAATTGGTTGTCTGCTTAGTCATTAACCCAAGATAACCACCAGGCTTTAACAGACTCCATAAGCGCTGCAATTCTGCGCCGGGCTGAGATAGATGTTCAATCACTTCGGTACTGGTAATAAAGTCATATCCACCGATTAGAACGTCTGGATTATCGGCGTAAAAGATGTCGTAAAGTGCGACCTGATGGCCCTGCTCTTCGAGCATTACTGAGAGTGTTGGACCTGGACCGCAACCAAAATCAAGCCCCTGACTATTGGCCTCAAGGCGGTCCATCAATGGCCCAGAGAGACGGCTTAAAAACTGTCGATAACCCACATCATTCGGTGAGTTTTGATGAAAGTCATAGGCTGCTTTTTCATCTTGCTGGCTTAGCTGTTGATGGGTGGGTACAAACACTAGTTCGCAATCGCCACATTGCAGATAGTCTCTGCGCTTATCCGTATGGTATTCCGCAACCGACTGCCCGTCACATAAGGGGCATAGTGGACACTGTTGCAGCTGAAGTTCTAGGATAATAATATCAGGGGCAATGAACTTAACCCCAGTCCTACAGGCGCTTCGCCAAGGCTTTGTAGCGCTTTCCCTTTAAGGGTGACTTCGATCATAACGCTGGGATCTCCAATTAGAATAGTACCTGGATGGAAAGCTGCCTTAAATGAGCAGGAACAGCGCATTGAATCATTGTGGTTACCTTGGATCAACCTGATACCCCATAGGGTTACCCACCAGCATTATTTTCTATTGAGATTTTCCATTGAGTATCAGACACTAATGCCCTCGAACAAACAAAATAATAAAACCGAGATCTCATGAATATTAGTAACTACGACTGCCTTTTTGAGCCTCTACAAATAGGTCCAGTAACGGCCCCTAATCGTTTCTATCAGGTACCCCATTGCAATGGCATGGGCCATCTACGGCCCCAGTCACTGGCAGCAATGCGCGGCGTTAAAGCTGAGGGTGGCTGGGGCGTGGTGTGCACCGAAATGATGGAGATACATCCAACCTCAGATGTGACCCCCTATATAGAAGGCCGCCTGTGGGACGATGGGGATATGGCTGGCTTGCAGCTGATGACAGACGCCGTGCATCAGTATGGTTCTCTGGCCGGTGTTGAACTCGCCCATAGCGGTTCCTCAACAGGTAATCTCTATTCTCGGGAGGTTCCTCTAGCACCCAGCCATACGGCCTGTTACGACAACCTACCTTTTAGCGCTCGGGCCATGGATAAAAAGGATATTTCTAACTTCCGGCACTGGCACCGCCAAGCGGCACTGCGTGCCAAGGCCGCGGGCTTCGATATAATTTATGTATACCTTGGTCATGACCTCACCTTACTACAGCACTTTTTGTCCCCCCGCCATAATCGCCGTACCGATGAGTATGGCGGCAGTCTCGTCAACCGAGTCCGCCTGATGAAACAGGTGTTACAGGACACCAAAGAAGCCGTGGGTGATCGCTGTGCCGTAGCCTGCCGTTTTGCTGTTGATGAATTAATCGCCAGTGGCGGCCTGCGCTGTGGTGATGAGGGCAGAGAAGTTATTGAGATGCTGTCTGAGATACCGGACCTCTGGGATGTGAATATCTCTGACTGGTCGAATGATTCTCAGACCTCAAGATTTGCCGAAGAGGGTTACCAGGAACCCTTTACAAGCTTTGTTAAGCAGGTAACTAAAAAGCCTGTTGTAGGTGTGGGCCGCTATACCAGCCCCGACAAAATGGTCTCACTAATAAAAGGTGGCGTACTGGATATGATTGGTGCTGCCCGCCCTTCCATCGCCGATCCCTTTTTACCCAACAAGATTCGTGAAGGCCGCTTCGACGATATCCGTGAATGTATTGGCTGCAATATCTGCGTGACCGGAGACATGAATAGCTCGCCGATTCGCTGCACCCAAAACCCGACCCTGGGTGAAGAGTGGCGCAAAGGCTGGCACCCGGAAATAATCCCCGCGAAAAATACCGACGATGCAGTTCTGGTGGTGGGCGCTGGCCCCGCCGGTATGGAGCTGGCCATGTCATTGGGCAAGCGTGGCTATCAGGTAACTCTTGCCGAAGCCTCCAAGCAACTAGGCGGTAGAGTGTTACAGGAATCTGCCCTTCCCGGCTTAAACGCTTGGAAGCGCGTCGCAGATTACCGCGAGCTTTGGCTGCGTAAAGCTCCCAATGTAGAGCTGTATTTTGATAGCAGCCTGAATGCCCGGGATATTTTGAGCTTTGACATACCCCATGTGTATCTGGCAACCGGTGCCTATTGGCGTCGCGATGGTATTAGCCGCTCAACGCCTTTTTCCGTTGAAGGCCTAGACAGCAGCAAGCTGTTTACCCCAGATGATATTTTTGCCGGCAAACTCCCCTCTGGGAAAGTTATGCTATTTGATGACGACAACTTCTATATGGGCGGGGTTATTGCCGAGAAATTGGTCGCTGCCGGTTGTCAGGTTAGCTTCGTCACCAACGATGCTCTGGTATCCCCCTGGACGGTTTACACCATGGAGCAGCACCGTATTCAGACTCGACTGCTAGAACTTGGGGTGACTATTTACACCCAGCAAAATCTTAGCCGTATTGAAGCCGATCACTGCGTGCTGGCCTGTGTGTACACCGATAAAAAACAGATTGTTGATACAGATGCACTGGTAATGGTCACCGAGAAATTACCCCATGAACAGCTCTACCAAACCTTGATCGCTGAGCGAGAAATAAAGTCTGATCTCTGGACCCAAAGTGGTATCTCTACTCTAACGGCCGTAGGTGACTGCTTTGCCCCAGGCACGATTGCTAATGCCGTCTATTCTGGGCATTTGAATGCCCGTCAGCATGACGAAAAACATCCATTGTTAGAGGTACCTTTTAAGCGCGAAAGAATACTGATTTAGGTACCGTTGGGGGCTAATATTATTGGGAGCTGACTGTATTTGAAGCCAAGCTTGGGCTATTACTACAAAGTGACGGATAATTTGCCCGATAGTATGATTTCACATTGACGGAAACCGGCTTGATCAGTATTATGCGCGCTCTCGAAAGAGACCGTATGGAAAGACATTCGGGGATTAGCGCAGTCTGGTAGCGCGCCTGCTTTGGGAGCAGGATGTCGGGGGTTCGAATCCCTCATCCCCGACCACTTTCCGGTCTCAGCTTGAAGGCTATGCCGCCCATAGCTCAATTGGATAGAGCATCCGCCTTCTAAGCGGAAGGTTCCAGGTTCGAGCCCTGGTGGGCGGACCAAGGTCTTTTTGTCTGGTTTAAATAGTTAAAGTCTCAAATTTATATCGCTTTAATGGTGGACGTAGCTCAGTTGGTAGAGCCCCGGATTGTGATTCCGGTGGTCGCGGGTTCAATCCCCGTCGTCCACCCCATTAATGCTCCCTCAAGCTTCATATCATTAGATTTCCTTATTCTCAGTTAAACCAGTTAAAAAACAACCAAAGAACGGTTAACATGTCGGCGTTAATTTACGCCACTGCCTATTTTGGCGTCTCTAATTCACCCCTTATTTCATACAGGTATTCACATGTCGGCATTGGTTCTTGATGGTAAATCTCTCTCCGCAGCAACAGAAGCTGAACTCAGTGAACGGGTTTCTGCGCTCAAGGCCAAAAACGGCGGCCAGGCACCTATCCTGGCAACCATACTCGTTGGCGGCGACCCAGCCTCAGCGACCTATGTAAAAATGAAGCAAAATGCCTGCAAGCGCATCGGTATGGACAGCACCAAAGTAGAGATGGGTGAAGAGACCACCACCGAGCAATTGCTGGAAAAAATTGAAGAGCTTAACGCCAACCCCAACTGCCACGGCATTCTGTTACAGCACCCCGTGCCGCCGCAGATTGATGAACGCGCCTGCTTTGACGCCATTGCCCTAGCCAAAGATGTCGATGGCGTTACTTGCCTTGGCTTTGGCCGTATGGCCATGGGCGAAGAAGCCTTCGGCTCAGCCACACCCCAGGGCATTATGCGTATTCTTGAAGCCTACAATATTGAAATGTCCGGCAAGCATGCTGTTGTTGTGGGTCGCAGCCCGATTCTTGGCAAGCCAATGTCACTGATGCTATTAAATGCCGATGCCACAGTCACTATCTGTCACTCCAGAACTAAGAACCTACCCGATCTGATTAAGCAGGCAGACATTTTAGTAGGCGCTGTTGGCCGACCAGAGTTCATTAAAGCCGAATGGATTAAAGATGGTGCGGTGGTTGTTGATGCTGGATATCACCCAGGTGGTGTTGGCGATATCGAACTGGCACCCCTAGGTGATCGCGTTAGCGCCTATACCCCAGTCCCCGGCGGCGTAGGCCCTATGACCATTAACACGCTGATTTTGCAGTGCGTGGTTGCCGCTGAAAGAGCCTCAACTAATTAAGAGCTTCAGCTAACTGCGAAAAAGCCCTTAGCTTATTAAAAGCCCTTAGCCTATCGACAGCCTTATGACTTGCTGCTAATTTTATCGATCATCGCGGCAATAGAATCCCTAGCATAGGGCTGTTCAATCGACCAGATTTGCTCGGTGGTTTCTACATCTAACATCTCTTTATGACTATTGGTGCCACCAGCCAGTCGTAAGGTCTGCTTGGTGCGCAACAGCAGCTCCTTTGGCAGATCTCGGATATTGGCAGTAAACTCAATCGCCTCCTCAACCAGCTTATCCCCATCGACACATTTCCATGCCAGACCCTTTTCAACCGCTTCAATACCACTTAACGACTGAGAAAATAACAACATCCCCGCCGCAGTATTCCAGCTGGTTAACTGACGCAACATCCAAGTATTACCGCCACCAGGGTGCAACCCTAAGCCAAAGAAGCGTGGCTCAAAGCGCGCCTTTTCAGTGACAATACGCACATCACAGCCCACCGCCATATTAAAACCAGCACCTACAGCCGG
>Ga0209197_1000014_pt1 | contig 106923 bp, 94 predicted proteins | sample COGITO_mtgs_1105_4_FD_184802 | JGI IMG/M metagenome (GOLD analysis project Ga0209197, IMG submission 184802) | Pelagic marine microbial communities from North Sea - COGITO_mtgs_110512 (SPAdes) (version 2) | ecosystem: Environmental > Aquatic > Marine > Epipelagic ... | reverse complement strand
TGTATCTCCTTTTTCTAAAAAATAGAGTAATAACTCATCTCCATCAGTATCCTTCCTTAATATTTTTATTACTCCAGAAACTAATAAAGGCATCGCTTTAACATAGTCTCCAATTTCCATTATCCTACATCCTTCGGGAACTTCTTTGAATGTTCCAACTTGATTTATTTCATTTAAAAGGGCATCTTCAAATAAGTGTCCATAATTGTTTTTAAGCTCTTGAATCATAGTGGCAAGTTACTACATTTAAGATTTATTTATATCTGCAGAATCCATAAGTAAAAGTTATTTTTAAAATTCATCATTTGTTATAACGCAAGACATTATGAAAGAAAACAAATGGAATGTAGAATCCTTGGAAAGAAGGAAAGAAAATTTAATAAATAGAATTTAGGAAAAAATATTAGTACTTTAAAAAGTATACACAACACCGTGTATAATTTATTGCTAGTACTCCCCTATTTATCAAATCTTTGTTGATTTCCAATTCAATTTGTATTTAATAAATAAGTTACCTAAAAAACGTTAGAAATTATATACAACAAAGTTGTATGCAATATCCAAATCTTAAAAATAAATGAGATCAAAAGAAAAAATTGAACTATCCATTTATGGAAATAATATATTAGAACGTGAGAGAATGTTTGAACTAATTAAATCTGGATTTAATAATATTTAAGAAATTCAAGTTGATTTATAACATATTTATTCGCTATTGCTCTTTTAATTCAGCTATTATTCTCTAAATAGAATGAAAGAGGTATCCTACACCGATTTTGCTTGGGATGATTTACCACTTAATGAGCAAGAGTTTGAAGATTATAAAGGGAAGTACCTAGATATTTAAGAAAAAATAAAAAAAGAAGTGCAAAAATAAAATATTTCCATCTTAGACGATATTGATTTTGAGTTAGAATTAATACATAGAGATCGTATCAATAGAGCGTATATCCTAAAGCTGCTTTAAGACTTTAAGGAGGAAAAAGAGCCTAGTAAATTAGAAGCGCAGAAAAAAGCGTTATGATTTTATTTTAGAAAACAATCCAGATTTATTAAAAAAAACTTCTCTACGTTTTATTGCTTTTATGATTGGAATTACTGCAACACAATTAAGTAGAATAAAAAAAAGCTTAACTAATTGATTTCTCAACATTTGTTGAGTATTTTTAGCATTGACTCTTCATAACTTTACAGCAGAATTAACAAGCACATGCTATGAAGAATTATTTTATTTTTCTTTTTTCACTAATTAGTTTTCAATCAGCTTTTTCTCAAACTGACCAAGACGATAAATTTTATATAGGTGCATCTTTTGGTACATCTTATGCCCTTAGCGATTTTAAAGATACCGATATTACCAATCCAAATGCTGGTTTTGCAGATGATGGTACAAAATTAGATATTTATGGAGGTTTTTTCTTAAACGATAAAGTTACACTTACAGGAACGTTTAGGCGCCAAAGTTTCGCTACGCAAATAGGCGGTCTGATAGATAATTTTAATACAGATAATCCAGGTTCTAATTTTTCTGGTAATACAGAAGATTGGCAAGTTTACTCCGTCCTTATAGGAGCAGCATATAAAATACCTGTTTACAAGAAATTTGTTTTATATCCTCGTATTGGTATTGGTCCAATGGTAGTCAATAATCCGGGTATAACTATCAGCTCAACAGATACAGCTATAACACAAAACTTTAGTAGAAGTTCAGAATCAGGATTTGGTTTTGGTTATGAGTTAGGGATAGGTCTTAAAACAGATTTAGGCAAACACTTTACGCTAATGCCAACCTTTACGTTTAGTGGTGGTTATACCACCATTCGAGATGTAGAAAGCATAACGGATAGCGTTACTGTTACCAGTAATTTTGATGCCAAAATACAATCCTTCAATCTAGGAATGTCTATAGCTTACAGATTTTATTAACTATAAATTAAAAATAAAATGAAAACAATCACATTTACAATTTACATTCTTATAACATCAATTACTTTAAGTGCTCAAGATTCCATATCTGGTGTTTGGGATATGGGTAAAGGAAACACTAAAATTGAAATCAAAAAAAATGAAGACTTTTACAGCGGAACAGTCATTTCTTCTGATAAACTTAAAGCAGGAGCCTTAATGCTTAAAGACATTAAATCTGTTGACGGAGAATGGAAAGGTAAGTTATTTAGTCTCAAGAAAAAGAAATGGTACGATGCTGTTTTAGAAAAAAAAGACGAAAAGCTTTTTGTTACTATTGATGCTGGTTTTATGTCAAAAACCCTTGAGTGGATAAAAGAGTAGTCTTAATAAAAAAGTAGCCCGCTACCAAAACAATTTGATCAAGAAAAGATAAAATCAAGAAAAAAAAATCCATCTAGGAAGTAATTTTTTTTTGTAATAGTCATAGCAGGAGTAGCTTTTTATCTCTTCGGTGGCAATAAGGAGAAATAACCAAATGAATTCATTCTGTCTCTAATAATACATTAGAGGTATACAAACTTATTTATCTAAGTATGCATAAAATTAAAAACCAATTAGCAACATTTCTTTGTTTGTCTATAATTGCATTCTCTTTTGCGCAAAAGCAAACTTACAATGTTGGTGTTTTACTAGACAACAGATCGGAAAAATTAAAACCACTACTGCTACAACTGCAACACCAAATAAAAGCTGTGGTAGGTGAAGATGCTATAATTAATTTTCCAAGTGAAAATATTTTAGTTAACAATTTCAATCTTAAAACAGCAGAGCTACATTATCAAAATTTATTAAACAATAACACCGATATTATTTTAGCTTTTGGCGTAGCGAATAATAAAATCCTGAACAATAGAGCAAGCTATCAAAAACCTACTATCCTATTTGGTGCAGTAAATAAAGATTTTAGCAACATAGACTTCACAAAAAAGACTTCTGGTATAAAAAACTTCACATACCTTATTGAATCTGAATCTTTTTTAGAAGATTTTAAAGTTTTTAAAGAACTAACAGAATTTAAAACCCTAGGAATTGCTATTGAAAGCCATCTAGTTGATTTACTTTCATTAAAAGAAACTTTTGATAAAACATTTAAAAAATTGAAAGTCGATTATAAACTGATTCCATTTAATACATTTATAGATATTACTACTAATCTTGATGATATTGACGCTGTTTACCTTGCTGGAGGAATCTTTTTAAGTAATAACGATATAAAGGAATTGGCTACTATTTGTATAGAAAAACAGCTTCCATCATTTACAAGTTTAGGAATAAACGAAGTAAAAATGGGAATTATGGCTACCACCCAATCCGATGATAATTTAAATCAGTTTTTTAGACGCATTGCATTATCGGTTGAAGGCTATGTAAATGGAACACCTTTAGCAGAAATGCCTGTTTTTATTGAATACGGTTCTCGTTTAACAATAAATCATAGTACTGCACAACAAGTTAATGTACCCATTAAGTATAGCTTAATAAATAACACCAGTTTTGTAGGTGACACAAATACAAATTTAAACAAAAAATCTTATAGTATTCTTGAGGTTATTAATGGTGTTTTAAAGCAAAACCTGTCTTTACAATCTAAAACGAAAGAGTTAGAATTAGCTAAACAAGATGTGAAAATGGCAAAAAGTAATTACTTGCCAAGCCTTACAGCATCTGGTACAGGCACATATATAGACCCTGAATTAGCAAAAGTTAGCAATGGACAAAATCCTGAATTTTCAACTTCTGGAAATATTACTTTACAGCAGACCATTTTTTCTGAAGCTGCAAATGCTAATATTACAATTCAAAATAAATTACAACAAGCCCAGCAAGAAAATTTTAATGCTATAGAATTAGATGCCATTTTCAATGCGAGCAATGTTTATTTTAATGTGTTAATTTTAAAAACAAATGTGCAAATTAGAATGCGCAACCTAGAACTAACAAAGCAAAATTTACAGGTTTCACAGCATAATTTTGAGGCTGGTCAATCTGGTAAATCAGATATGTTACGCTTTCAAAGTCAAATGGCACAAGATACGCAAGCGTTGGTAGAATCTATAAATCAGTTACAACAAGGATTTATACAATTAAATCAACTTTTAAATAATCCGTTAGAAACTAAAATAGCAATTAACGAAGCTTTATTAAATAAAGGAATTTTTAAAGATTATAATTACGATCAACTAATAAAATTGTTAGATAATCCAGCAACAAGAGAACCTTTCATTGCTTTTCTCACGGAAGAAGCAAAAAATAATGCTCCTGAGTTAAAATCTCTACAATACAATTTAGAAGCAGTAGCGCGAAATTTAAAGCTCAATACTGGAGGGCGATTTTTACCAACCGTTGCTTTGCAAGGTCAATACAATAATACCTTTAGTAGAAGTGGCGAAGGCAGCACAGCTCCTACTGGCTTTACAATGTTAGACAATAATTACAATGTTGGGGTAAATGTATCTATACCTATTTTTAACCAAAACAAAACAAACATTAACCGTCAAACCAACAGCATTCAATTGGACCAGTTAAACATCAATAAAGAAAATACAGAATTGGCTATTGATGCTAATGTTAGAACTGGTGTCCTAAATCTTGTCAATCAAATTTCTAACATTGAATTATCACAAGTTTCAGAAAAAGCAGCTAAAGAGGCCTTGGAACTTACTAAAGCATCCTATGCCAATGGCGCTGTAAATATTATTCAGTTAATTGATGCACAAAACAATTATCTAAATACGCAATTAGCAAGTACCAATGCTGCATATAACTTTTTAATTAATAGCCTACAGTTAGAGCGTTTTATAGGATATTATTTCATGTTGAACTCTAAAGAAGACAAGATTAAATTTACCCAACGATTTTTAGAATATTCAATTAATAGAAAATAAGCTAACCAATAATATAGAAATTAATTACAATGAAAATAACAGTAAAATTATTTTGTATAGCAGTCTTATCAGGATTATTATTTTCTTGCTCAGAAGCGAAAAAAGAAACTAAAAAATTTATTCGCCCAGTTAAATATCAAAAAGTTGGCTATTTAGGTGGTGAAAAATTAAGAACCTTCAGCGGAACTGCCCAAATTGATAAAATTATAGGTTTGAGTTTTAGAAGTAGTGGTATCATTACTACTTTCAATATTAAACTTGGTCAAAAAGTAAATAAAAATCAATTAATATCTACACTGGATAATGTACAGGCACGCTTAAATTACGAAAGTGCTATCTCTACTAAAAATAGTGCCGAATCTCAAATGAACACAGCAAAGCTTAATTTAAACAGAGTACGTTCACTTTTTGAAAAAGGCAGCGCCTCCTTAAGTGATTTTGAAGCGGCAAAAAATTCTTATAAAACAGCTCAAGAGAGTTTTGAATCTTCCAAACGAAGTGTTGATATTCAACAAGAAAAAATACGATATGGCTACTTATATGCTCCCGAAAGTGGAGTTATTGCAGCGGTCAACGCAGAGAAAGATGAGAATGTAAACGCTTTTCAAAATATTGCAACATTGAATGCTGGAAGTGATATGGAAATTTTATTAGGAATTCCTGAAAGCGTTATAAATGGTGTAGAAAAAGGAAATACAGTAAATGTATCATTTTCATCTTTACCAGAGCAAACTTTTAAAGGCAAGATTACTGAAGTTTCGCCAGCTATAGATGCCAGTACATCTACTTACCCTGTTAGAATAATGGTTACTAACCCTAGCAATGGTGTAAAAAGTGGGATGTCAGCTAATGTAACTTTCGATTTTGGTACTAATAAAAATAACAATTCAGTTTTGGTAGTACCTGCCAATGCTGTTGGTGAAGATAGTACAGGACGATTTGTGTTTTTAATTGAAGAAGGAAATGAAGTAACAGTAAAAAAACAGCAAGTTGTAATAGGGAGACTAACTGTTCAAGGTTTTAAAATTAAATCCGGTTTATCTGCAGGACAAAAAATTGCCACAGCTGGTTTACAAACACTTTTAGATGGACAGGAAGTAAAACTTCAATAATAAACAATTTATCAAATGAATTTAGCACAGTTTTCTATCAATAAAAACCGTATCACTTTTATGGTATTGATTAGCATTATAGTTTTAGGTATGGCTATGTATTTTGGTTTATCTAGAGATAGTATGCCTCCATTTACGGTTAGAGTAGCTACCGTTGTTTCTCAATTTCCAGGCGCAAGTCCAGAACGTGTAGAACTTCTTGTTACAGATAAAGTTGAAAAAATAGCACAAGAGTTGCCCGAACTTAAAGATGTAAAAAGTACATCTCGTTCTGGTTTATCTGTTGTTAAAATAACCCTAAAAGATGATGTTCCTAAAGAAAAAATGCAGCTAGTTTGGGACCGTTTACGAAGAAAACTAAATACTATTAAAGGTTTACCAGAAGGTGTAAAACCAAATTTAAATAGTGATGGTATTGGGGAAGTATATGGTATTGTGGTAGGACTAACCTCTGACGGTTATAGCTATGCAGAAATGAAAGAATATGTAGATGATATAAAAGATCATTTAATAAAACTACCCAGCGCAGCAAAAGTAGAATTAGGTGGTGAGCAGGAAGAGCGTGTTTTTGTAGAGTTTGATAACGCAAGTCTAAAAGAATATAATTTATCGGCTTCAAAACTTCAAAAAAGTATCTCTTCTACAAATATTTTAAATTCTGGAGGGCAAATTAATGTTGGAGATGAACGTATTATTCTTGAACCAACTGGAAATTTTAGTTCTGTTAATGATATTCGTGATATGTTGATTCCCGTTGGTAACGGCTCGCAGCTAGTAAAGTTAGGAGACATAACCACCGTAACAAAAGGGTATATAGACCCTCCTACTCAAAAGGTTAGAATTAACGGAAAAGAAGCGATATCAATTCATATAAATCTTAAAGAAAATGCTAATGTAATTGTGTTGGGAGAAGAAGTTGACAAAGTACTTAATGATTGGCAACAACGCTTACCTGTTGGTTTAGAATTAACAAGAGTATCTTCTATAGACAAATATATCGATGTTAAAGTAAACGACTTTATTGTAAACTTAATACAATCTATTGTTATTGTATTAATAGTAATGTTGGTTTTTCTGGGTATTCGTACTGGATTTGTTATTTCAAGTTTAATCCCAATTGTAATGATTACAACCCTTATGGTTATGGGATTAATGAACATAGGTCTAAACCAAGTTACTTTGGCTGCATTAATTATGGCTTTAGGAATGTTGGTAGATAACGCCATTGTTGTGGCAGAAACCATTATGGTGAAAATGGAAGAAGGTATAGAGCGTAAAAAAGCTGCTATTGACGCCTTTTCAGAGTTATGGATGCCTTTGTTAATTTCAACTTTGACAACTTCTGCTGCATTTTTAGCATTTTACTTATCACCAACTACAATGGGCGATATTGTAGGTCCAATTTTTATAGTAATTACCATTACACTATTGTCATCTTGGATTATTGCATTAACGGTAATAACTTTATTTTGCTATATGTTTTTAAAAGTGAAACCTAAAGAAGAAAGAATTCCTAGTTTTATAGATAGAATTATTAATAAACTCAAGGAATATTATAAAGATTTAATTTTGATTGCCTTAACTAATAAATGGAAAGTTATTATTGGTGTTTTTCTAGCATTCTTTGTGTCTTTATTTGGCTTTACTAAAATACCATTCATATTCTTTCCTGATAGTGATAGAAACTTGATAACTATAGATATAAATCTTCCTCAAGGGAATAAAATTGAAAGTACTACAAAGGTGGTAAAGGCAATTGAACAGTATATGCTAGATTCTTTAAAGGTGAAGGATACAAGAACAACAGGTGTTTTAGATTGGTCTTCTTATATAGGAGAAGGACCAGAATCGTATGACCTAGGTTATTCTGCAGATGAAGCTAATTCTAATTACGCACATATTTTGGTAAATACTTCGTCATTTAACCAAAACAACAATATGATTGCCAAAATAGACAATTTCACCTTTAATAATTTCCCAAATGCAGATATTAAAGTTGGTTCTTTAGGAGCAGGTGGTGGAGGAATCCCAATTGAAATAAAAATTTCTGGAAATTCTCCAAATGAATTATCTAAAATTACAGCAGCAGTTAAGTTGCGATTGTCAAAAATTGAGGGTACCAAAAATGTAAAAGATGATTGGGGCCCTAAAAGTAAAAAGTTCTTGATTGAAATTGACCAAAACCGAGCACAAACAGCTGGAGTAACAAGTCAAGATATAGCGACTTCATTACGTACTGTTTTGGATGGATTTAAAACTGGGGAATATCGTGAAGATGATAAATCCATCCCTATTTTAATGCGAAGTGATGTCAATCAGCAACAATCGTTAGCATCATTAGAAACCTTAAATGTGTATTCTCAAGGAACTGGAAGAAGTGTACCATTACTACAAGTGGCTTCAATTATACCGCAATGGCAATATTCTAAAATAAAACGATTAGATTTACGAAGAACAGTCAATATTACTTCCGAGTTACGAGCAGATGGTAACGCTTCAGTAATTACTTCTGAAATTACTCCTTGGTTGATAGAGCAAAAACAAAATTGGCCACAAGATTATAATTATGAGTTTGGTGGAGATGCAAAACAATCAGCCGAAAGTATGGGTTCTGTGATTGGTTATTTACCAGTATCGGCTTTTATTATCATATTGTTACTTATTATTCAATTTAACTCGGTAAGAAAAATGACCATGGTAGTATTAACTATTCCTTTGGGAGTTATAGGTGTTGTAATTGGTTTGTTGGTTTTTGGAGAACCTTTTGGGTTTATGCCGTTTTTAGGCTTAATATCTTTGGCAGGAATTGTAATTAACAATGCCATTGTATTAATTGACAGAATGGAAATTGAACAAAACGATTTAGGACGAACAGAACACGATGCTGTTATTGCGGCTTGCTTACAACGTTTTAGACCTATTCTTTTGGCTACCTTTACAACAGTATTAGGTTTAATTCCTTTGTATATCTCTGGAGGTGAAATGTGGGAAGGTATGGCAATTGGTATAATGGTGGGCTTATTGTTTGGAACGGTAATTACATTGTTATTTATACCATCGTTATATAGTGCTTTATTTAAAGTGGATTATAAGGAATATGAATTTAACGAGAAATTATTGGAAGATTGATGATAAATCAATTATACAAATATAGATTCGAAACCTTTTTAACCTCACAGCTATTTATTCTGTTTGGTTCGTTATTCTTTCCACAAGATTTTTATGAGCATACCCTATTACCTATTCTCTATTTAACAAGTATTGCTGCTGGTATTTTAATGATTTCTAAATGGAAAAAATTAATGTGGCTGTTTGTTGGACTATTTGTAATTACAGCTTTAATTTTTAGTTCTGATGCGATTTTAAAATTTCAGAACACTAAAACGTTATTAATAAGGCTGTCTATTTATTTTATATTCTATTTTTTTGTTACTTGGAATATAATTCAACAAGTATGGCGAGCTAAAAAAGTTACTAAAAATGTAATTATAGGTTTAATAAGTGGTTATGTTTCACTAGGATTTTTGGCATTTTTCTTATTTATGTCTATTGAGTTAATTACCCCTAATTCATTCCAGATTGGTTTGATAAATAGTAATGAAATTCAAGCTAAACCAGACAATATTTTATACTATGCCTACATAACGCTTTTAACAATCGGCTATGGTGAAATTATTCCTACAACAGCAATAGCTCAAAAATCAGCCATTTTAGTTGGTCTAATTGGGCAGTTTTATATGGTAATAATTACTGCTGTTGTAATAGAAAAATATATTAGACATTCGGCAAAATAATAGAAGGTAAATATAGATATTAAAACATTCCATTCACATTCTCACTTCACTCCTATCGTTGCTTCGGGCAAAGAGTACTTACCTGAAGGATATTGAATGAAAAAACTTGATGGTAAGGTAAATACATTTGGCTTCACTAAATACACTATCTCAGAAATTGGTAAATATGAGAGGTATGAATATAGTGTAAGGAAAGAGATCAAGAAAAAATAACTAAAATGTTGTGTTATCTGGTTTTTATGAACTAAATCTCCTACTTAAACTATAATTTGAAATTTTTAAGAAATATTTAGGATCGATTGGTTTTAACAATAATAACACCATTAACGGCTCTTATTCCATAAATTGCTGAATCTGGTCCTTTCAAAACAGTAACAGATTCAATTTCATCAGGCATTATTTGCTAAATTAAGTGCTAACCCACGCCATTAATAATACACAAAAACGTTAGCAAGAATTTAATACAAAAAAAGCAATAGTTTTCCCTTCTATATTAAGAAAAAACTATATATTTATTGTCTACCCCCCAAATTTTATTGGAATACGTTAATAAGGCGGACTGCATTGGTTTTTTAAAAAACTATTGCAGTTTTATTGTTTTAAAAATGGAACAAAAGTTCCTTTTATCCGGAAAATAATACCCGTAAACGAGAATTTTGTGCTTCATATAACCAGTTATGGGCAATTGCTAGCCCGAATCTAAAAATTGAAAAAAGAAAAAACTATGGGATTATTTGACTTTTTAAAAAGAAAAGAACTTGACGAAATTAAACTTCTAAAATCTAGACTTGAAAAATATAAACCAATTTTAAATATAGATTTAGAAACTGAAAATAAAACAAATGAGTTTAATGAATTAACTGAAAATCAAAAAATACAAGCAAAAAAATCTGAAAATGAATTAATTGAATTAAACTCTAAATATTCTAATTCATTAGAAACTTATAAAAAATTAAGAAAGGAAGTAAGTATATACGAATCTAAACTTGATTTAATTGAATTTGGTGTTTATGAATCTATTTATGACTTTGAAAAATCAGAAGATTATAGAACTGAACAAAAAAAAGTTATCGGACTTCAAAAGGAAATGATTACATATGAAACTGCTGCAACTTGTTCAACTAATTGGACAGTTGATGGTAGTGAAGCAAAAGGAAAAGCTTCGACAAAAAGAAATATAAAGTTAGTTTTAAGAGCCTTTAACGGAGAATGTAATTCATTAATAGCTAAAGTTAAATGGAACAATGTCAATCAAATGAAAGAAAGAATTAAAAAATCATTTGAAGCAATTAATAAATTAGGTAAAAGTTCTACAATTTCAATATCAAATGATTATCTCAAATTAAAAGTTAAAGAACTTACTTTAGAACACGAATTTCAATTAAAGAAACAAAATGAAAGAGAAGAGTTAAGAGCTATTAAAGAAGAGATTAGAGAAGAAGAAAAAGCCAAAAGAGAATTTGAAAAAGCTCAACGAGATGCTGAAAAAGAAGAGAAAAATCACCAAACTGCTTTAGAAAAAGCTAGAAAAGAAATTGAAGAACTAACAGGAGAAAAACAAAGGAAATTACAAGAGAATATTGAAAAACTAGAACTTGAACTAAAAGAAGCACAAGAAAGGAAAGAAAGAGCAATTTCTATGGCTCAACAAACAAAAAGAGGACACGTTTATATTATATCAAATATTGGTTCATTTGGAGAAAATATTTATAAAATCGGAATGACTAGAAGATTAGAACCTACAGATAGAGTGAAAGAATTAGGAGACGCTTCCGTTCCTTTTAAGTTTGACATACACGCTATGATTTATTCTGAAGAAGCTCCAACTTTAGAAAAAGAATTACATCGAAAATTTGAAGAGAAAAAAGTAAATATGCTTAATTATAGAAAAGAATTTTTTAATGTAACTCTAGATGAAATTGAAGAAAAAATTACTGAAATTGGAATTGAGGCAGAATTTAGAAAATTTCCAGAAGCAATTGAATATCGAGAAACTTTAGCTCTTTTAGAAAAAATAAAAAATACAGAAAAAACCCAAACAATCGAAGAGAAGATAGAATCAGAGTTTCCAGTAAATTTAACATAATCACAACAGCCCATAACACCGTATATAATTTATTGCTGGCTTTTTGCCTACTTACGATAATCCTTGCTGATTTTCTATTCGGTTTGTAATTTACTAAGTTAGTTACTTAAACACGCAACAAACCATATACAACAACGTTACCACCAATTAAAAAAAAATGCAACTACCAAGAAAACATTTCTTAGAAACAAAAAAACTTTTAAAAAAAGTTCCTACTAAAAAAGTTGCAAAATGGCTATTAGAAGAAGGTTATTTTCCCGAACAATATATTGTCCCACCAACGTTTAAAGTCTCTAAATTTGATTTAAATACTAGACCATTTACTGAAGTAGATACTTCTGGTACTAATCCGAAATTTGATGTTAAAAAAAGTGAGCTAATAAATGTTTCGTTTCCTAAAACACAATTAACAGATCGGACATTTGGAATTATTGAACCTAAAATTTATCACGATATGGTTTGGTTATTAATGAACGAATGGGATTTAATAACAAATCATTTATTTAATTCAAAAAATAAAATTTATTCCTATAGTTTCCCAATTCCTGTTACCAAAAAAAATGAAGGAGAATTAGGGAATTTAAGAGCTGGAAGAATGATTTATGAGTTTTTGGAAATGGCTGAAAATGATTTAGTTGCCGAAGCTTTTAATTATAAATATATTTTAAAAACAGACATAAAAAACTTTTATCCTTCAATTTATACACATAGTATAGCTTGGGCTATTCATACTAAAAAAGTAATTAGGACTAGTGGAAATAGAAATGCGTACGATAAATTTTTAGGGTTAAAACTTGATAAACTAATACAGTATGCTAATGATGGTTGCACAAATGGAATTCCAATTGGTCCCGCAATTTCAGATTTAATAGCAGAAATAATTTTGTCTGCTGTGGACACAGAAAGTTCCAAAGAAATAGATAAACTAGGAATTGATTTTTTAGCAATTCGATTTAAAGATGATTATAGAATTCTGTGTCAAACAAAAGAAGATGCTAACAACATAATTAGAATACTTCAAAAGCAACTAAAGAATTTTAATTTAGCATTAAATGACGACAAGTCTGAAGTAAATGAATTGCCTGAAGGCTTATTTAGAGAATGGACTGCTGATTATCAACAATTTTCATTAAGATATAAAAATAAAATAAGTTATAATCGATTCGAAAAATCTTTAAGAGGAACTTTAAAAGTAGACAAACAACACAGAGGAACTGGAGTGGTTGACAGATTTTTAAGTGAACTTTCATCCAATTCATTCAAACTAAAGCTAGAATTCAATGAAAAGAATTTAATGAAGGCAATTAGTCTGTTACTTTTATTAAAAGAACGTAGATATAAATCATTCCCTCAAATTCTTGCAATAATTGAAAAAATAATCATAAAACACTCTTCAAATAAGTCAGTAATGACAAAAATTGAAAAAGCAATTGAAAATTTGTTTAATGAGAAAATGAAAAATATTGAGGACAACCAATATGACTTAATTTGGTTAATTTATTTCATTAAATCTAATGACCTTTTTTCAATTACATTTCCTAGAAAAATAAAATCACCACTAATCAAAAGTTTGAAAGCTAATCGAAGTGAATTTTTTAAACCTTTACCAAGTGGAATAAAAATTTTTGACACAATAAAAAAGAAAGGAAGTAATAAACCTATGCTTGAACATTTAGCGATATTTAAGAAAAAATAACTGGTGGTAACACCGTACAAAATTAATTGCTTGCTTTTTGCTTACTTACGAAAATCCTCGCAGATTTTCTTTGTCAGTTATTGTTTACTAAATTTATGGCTTAAACACAGCAACTAATCTTTTACAAACACGTTAGCACCAATTTAAACAGAACGACATCCTTATGATAAAACAATATAGATTAATAAATATAGGAGAGAAAAAAGACGAAACTCTTAATTCAATGATTCTATGGGTAGAATTGGCACCTATAAAAATTAATGAATTGTTAGACGAGTATACATTTTTTGAATCTGAAAAAGAATCATTTATATTTTTACTTGACCAAAACCAAGTCGATTACTTCTTGAAAAATCCTGAAGAAATAAAAGATGTTAATTTAGATAATTTTGAAATAGGTAATGCTACTCTTCCAGATGGCACCAATTTAAAATTATATAAACATCAGGAATATCTAAAGAAATTTAGGGCAACCAATAATCAAGTTTCACTTTCACCTTATGCACAAAGTAAAATACGAGAAGTTGGACAACTAACTGACGCGGAACTCGAAACCGCAATTGAAATAAATCAAAGCGGAATAGAAACAGCCGAAGAACACATAAAAACAGTAGATGATGAATATAGAATAGCAAGTCTACAAAAAATGATTGATGAAAGAAAAACAGTATTGAGAGCACAAGAAGACGAAAAAGAAAAGCGGAATTCTTAATTGTATATTTGAAATAAAAACTGGTGCTAACACCGTATAAAAATAATTGCGGCTTAGTGCTTAAACGAAGGATAAACAATAAAATAAAGGTCAATTGTAAACCGAAAAGTTCGTGCATAAAATCCGCTACTTTTCATATACAAGACCGTTAGCAAAAATTAACGCCATAAACTGAATGACAGACCAAGAAGCTAAAAATTTTGTTTCAGATATTTTTGAAAAAATAACAAAAGCAAGTACTAAAAATGATTTAATTGAAATTGAAAAAGAAAGCTTTGAATCAAAGTATGTAATGGATACAGAGACCTTTCCAAAAATTGATTTTAATATCTCATCTGATGAAATAGATAATCTAATAGTGAATAATGTAATTGACAAAAATTACAACTTGAATCCTATCCCTGAAAATAGTACTCCCCTAACAAAACTATTGTATTCAATAATCTGGAAAAATGGTGATTTAAAAAAAATAAAACATATTGCCAAAGGAATTCATCGAGATGACCTAAGCATTACGGAGCAAGAAAGCAGTTTTGTTTTTTATCAATTTGGTAAATATTTAACAAAACAAAAGAATCAACCAATCATTGACCAACATGTACTTAGAACTTTTGCCATTTATCAGTTCAATGACCCTGATGAAATATCAAAAATCAGACAACTTGGTATGATAACAAAAAAGGAAAAAAAACTAATAAAAAATTATATAAATTGGCTGAAATCTGATTCTTTAAATGAGCAGTTAAAAAAGGAAAAAGAATATTCCTATTACATTGATAAAATCTTATTTGCAACTGGAAGATTAACAAAAAAAAGTAAAAAATAACTTTTGCTAACAACGTATAAAATTTATTATCAGTACTCCCCTACTTAAAAAACCTTGCGGATTTTCTACTTGGTTTGTATTTGCTAAATCTGCTACTTAAACTGTAATTTGAAATTTTCAAGAAATATTTAGTATCGATTGGTTTTAACAATAATAACACCATTAGCGGCTCTTATTCCATAAATTGCTGAATCTGGTCCTTTCAAAACAGTAACAGATTCAATTTCATCAGGCATTATTTGACTAAATATATCTTTTGGAATTTCTACTCCATTTAATATAAAAAGAGGAGTCATATTGCCATTAATTGAATTGTAACCTCTTATTCTAATAATATTATCTGAAGATATATTTACTCCAGAAACTTTATCCCTTATGTAGTCATAAATAGTATTAAATTGACTAGATATTATTTTATTTGAAGCATTGCTGAATAAATTGACATCATTTCCTTTTTTTATTATGATCGATATGTTACTTTGTCCATTATATTTTATTGTAGATATTCCTATATTAGGATGAAAAGCACTAATTTTTTTTGGTATTGTTTTTAACTTCGTTTTAAAAATACCTTTATCATTTGTCCATCTTTTTTGCTTTACATCATCAAAAAGAATTATGGCTCCAGCAACCGCTTTTCTGCTAACATCTTTAACCTTAATTAGGATTTTTTGTTCTTGAGAGTTCACGTTAATATTAAAAAATAATACTCCTATTATTGTTATTATATATTTTTTCATAATTATAATGTGTTTTTAACTAAAATAATAAATTTAATTATTAACTAGATATTTCTCTTGTATTGTCCTCTAATTTTAAACAAAGCTTCCGTAATTTGTTGGAAGGAACAGACTTTGTTAGTTTCAATGCAGTCTTCACAAAAAATTAAAGTACTTAAATTAAAAAATAGTATTCCAAACAGGAAAAATATAAGTAAAATAGTTGAATTCTTAGTAAATAAATGATTAAAAATTACATAAAAGAAAATTATTTAAGTAATTCTTAAATAATTTTCAAATGTAACAAGCCATTTTTTAGCTTTTACTTTATTCTTCTAAAGCGCTAAAAACATTAAATTTTTACTTTGCAATACTCTAAATTATAGTACATTTTATAACAATTAACGGAATATTGCATTTGGGCACTATTTGCCAAAACAAGCCATGCTGTGCAGAAGAAACTTCTGAGCATAAATTTTAAAAGAAACTTTAATATGCCTTAACGTCAACTGGCTCATATACTAAGACGGGCTATCAGATCTTTTCTTAACGCTCTGTACTGCTTTTAACCAAAGCAAAAGAAAATAAAGTAACACATTATAATACAGATCAATTCATTAAAAAAGCAGTTAATGAAACTACTGATTGAAAAGAATTAAAGAACTACCTAAACTACATTTTCTAATTTTAAAAAAATCCTTGTAGAATTTCTATTCGAATACATGTAAACCCTACATTAAAAAACTTTAGTATAGTTTATGTATTGTAAAATCAATAGGTAAAAATATTTTAATTAGTTAACTTTACACATTTATTAGTTCACTTTAGAACGGATATACATCTACTAATACATGTCAATTAAACAAGAGATAAATGCAGAAAATAAATATTTTGAATAACAATAAAATGAGGTATTTATCCTTGTTTTTTGTAGTTAGTATCTATAATTTAACAGCGCAAACAGTAAGAATAAATGAAGTAGTTTCTTCTAATTCTGTTTATACAGATGAAGATGGAGATAACCCAGACTGGTTAGAAATTCATAATTTTGGAACCCAAGATGTTTCTATAAATGGTTGGTCTTTATCTGATGATGTAGATGGTGATAAAAAATGGACATTTCCTAATATAACACTAAGTCCAGACCAATATATGGTTTTATGGGCTTCATCAAAAGATCGGGCTACTATTAACTATCCAAGAACACTCATCAATCAAGGAGATGAATATAAATACTTAATTCCAACTTCCGAGCCCAATCCTAATTGGAGTGATTTAAGTTTTGATGATTCAAGTTGGTCTCCAGGTTCATCAGGCTTTGGCTTTGCTGATGGAGATGATGCTACCATTATTCCAAATGGCACACAATCGATATATCTTAGAAAAACATTTACAATTAATAACCTCGCTTCTATTTCTACTTTAATTTTAGATATGGATTATGATGACGCCTTTGTTGCCTATATAAATGGAAATGAAGTTGCAAGAGCTAATATTAATGACGAACCACCAGCGTATAACTCAGGAACTATAACAGATCATGAGGCGCTAATATATTCTGGAGGAAGCCCGGAAAGGTTTATGATTACAGATTTCAATTCAATTTTAAAAGAAGGTGAAAATATTTTAACCATTCAAGCACACAATATCAGTGCAAACTCCTCCGATTTTACAATAATACCTTTTTTATCGGCAATTTTTTCAAGTCAAAATACTACTGGTATTGAACCACCTGCCATTTTAAGCCTAACGCCGAATAATTTCCATACAAATTTTAAAATATCATCAGGTTCAGAAACAATACGTTTACATAATGCTTCTGGCGGTCTTATTCATGAAATAATTGCAGAGAACCTTCCAGAAAATACATCAATTGGAGTATCTATAACTTCTGAAGATATTGTAAGTTATGCAGAGACTACTCCCGGTTATAAAAATTCTAATCAAGAATATGTAGGAAGTGTTCAAAGTGAAGTTGTTTTTTCTAACCAAGGTGGCCTTATTAATGCACCCATAAGTTTAAGTTTATCTGGAAATGCTTCAGAGGAAGTAATACGCTATACAATTGGTGAAAATAATCCTACAGAAACTTCTCCAATATATACAAATCCTATTGAAATTAATGAAAACACAACTGTGCGCGCACAAATATTTTTAGAGAATTATTTACCATCTTCGATATCTATTAAATCCTATATTTTAAATAATAGCTCATTTACAAGTAGTAACTTACCCATCATTATTATCAATACAGAAAATGGTGCAGAAATTCCTGACGAGCCAAAAATACTTGGTACTATGAAAATAATTCAAAGACCTGATGGTGCTCAAAATTTTCTAACGGATGCTGATAATGATGACTTTTTAAATTATTCAGGTACTATTGGTATTGAAACTAGAGGATCTTCTTCTCAGGCATTGCCTAAAAAACCATACGGTATTGATACTTTAGAAGATAATGGTATAGAAGATAAAGGCGTAAAATTATTAGGGATGCCTAAAGAAGATGATTGGATTTTAAATTCATTTGCCTTTGATGATAGTATGATGCGAGACTATATTAGTTATGAAATGACAAGGGAAATGGGGCAATATGCTGCCAATTTAAAGTATTGTGAAGTGGTGCTTAATGGCGATTATATTGGTTTATATGCACTCTCTGAAAAAATAAAACGTGACGGAGATCGTGTAAACATTGCAAAGTTATCTGATGATGAAAATTCATTTCCAGAGGTTTCAGGTGGTTATCTAATGCAGACAGATAGAGTTTCTGATGAAGATCCTGCTGCTTGGTATAGTAATAATGCTGTTTATATTCATGAAAAACCAAATTCAGATGATATTACACAAACACAATCTTCTTATATAGAAGGGGTTTTTAAAAGTTTAGATAACAATGCCACGAATTCTAATATAACAAGTGGTTATCCTTCTATTATAGACATTCCATCTTTTGTAGATTATATGTTAATAGCAGAAATTGCCTCAAATGCAGATGCTTATGCCCTTAGTACGTATTATCATAAAGATAGAGGCGGAAAGTTAAGAGCAGGACCTGTTTGGGATTATAATTTAACTTTTGGCAATGACTTATTTGACTTTTTTGAAGGAGATCCCTTTGATAGAAGTCATACATATGTTTGGCAATTTGAGTACGGCAATAAAGGTTCTCGTTTTTGGGGTGATCTTTTTAATAATGCAACTTTTAAATGTTATTTAGCAAAACGCTTTGATGAATTGACTAAAGAGGGACAACCACTAAATTTTAACTACATTTCTAATTTAATTGATAGCACTATTACATTAATTTCTGAAGCTACTAATAGAGAAAATGAGCGTTGGGAAACAATAGATAATTTTTCTGGAGAAATAGCCACTATGAAAGATTGGATTCAAGAAAGAATTACATGGATGCGAAACAACCTTGGTGCATTTTCTAATTGTAATTCAATAGAAACACCTTCTTTGGTGATTTCTAAGATTAGCTATAATCCATTAGAAACAGAGACTTTTACTGAAAGCAAGGATTTAGAGTTTATAGAGATTCAAAATATAGGAACTACAACTGTAAATTTAACTGGTGTGTATTTAAGCAAACTAGGTGTATCTTATCAATTTGAAGAAAATGCAACTATTTTACCTGCACAAGCGATTCAGTTAGCTGGAAATACAGACGTTTTTTTCGATAGATATGGACTTGAAGCTTATGGTAGATTTGATAGAGATTTATCAAATAGTAGTCAGAATTTAGTATTAGCAGACGCTTTTGGAAATATCATTGATCAAGTGGAATATACAGATAGTGCACCTTGGCCAGAAACTGCTGATGGTGATGGTTTTTATTTAGAATTGATAGATGTTAATTCTGACAATGCTTTGGCGAGCAGTTGGAAAGCAAGTTCGGATGCAGTTTTAAATACAAGTGTTTTTAATTCTAATGCAATAGATTTTGCAGTATATCCAAATCCTACGAAAGAAAAATTAACGATAACCTCTAAACAAATACTAGAAGAAATTATAATTTTTAATCCGCTAGGTCAACAAATAAAAACGTTTCAAGTCAATTTTAAAACAGGGTCAATAAATATTAGTAATCTTAAAAAAGGAATGTATTTTTTAATTCTAAAGGGAATAAATGGCGAACAATTTTCTACTAAAATTTTTAAAGAATAAAAAATATTCTTTTCTCTATTTTAATATAATTGAATTTAAAAAGTATGACAAATACAAAATCCGTATTAAATGTTTTAGGAGGGCTTTTAGATACCTGTTCATGCAATCCTATGACAGGATATTTACGTGATGGTTTTTGTAATACTACGCCAGATGATTTTGGTACACACGTAGTCTGTGCCGTAGTTACTAAAACCTTTTTAGAGTATTCTTTTTCTAAAGGAAATGATTTAATGACTCCAATACCACATTGGAACTTTCCTGGCTTAAAACCAGGCGATAAATGGTGCTTATGTGTTTCTAGATGGAAACAAGCTGAAAAAGCAAATGCTGCACCACTTGTTGATTTAAAAGCTACGCACGCCCTTGCTTTAAAATATGTTTCATTAGAACTTTTAACAAAGTATGCTTGCCCTATCTAATAACTTTATAGCTTAGATCATTTATTATGAGTTTCCTTCTACTTCGGAATAACAAACTCTTTTTAATTGTATATTTGCCCCAATAATTAAGAAAAATAAACAATTATCTCTTTATTTCCTATGCCTTTTAAAAAATTACATTCCGATATCAAAGAGAAGCTAGCTTTTTTTGAAATAACTACACCTACTCCTTTTCAGAGTAAAAGTATTCCTTTCATTAAAAGTGGTGCAAATGTGTATTGCACAGCACCAAAAAACAGCGGAAAAACAACTGCTTTGATACTTACTACTTTACAAAAATTGAAATGTGAAGAAGTTGGTGTTGCTCCAAGAGCTATTATTTTAGTAGAAAACCGAGAACGTGCTTTTGAATTAGAAGAAACCATTTTAAAGTATACAAGACATACTTCTTTACGTGTGTATACCTGTGACGATAAATTCCATATAGAAGTACTTACTTCTGAAATTTTTGAAGGTGTAGATATTCTTATTGCTACCCCTAAAACAGTGTGTAAGCTGCTTTTATCAGAAGGTCTAAACATGACACAATTAAAGATTTTTAATATAGAAGATGCAGAGTTTTTAGCCAAAAGTTCAACGTATACAGATCTTATGGCAATCACACAAAGTATTCATAAATGCCAATATGTGGTATATTCAGAGAAATCGAATACAATGTTAAAACGCTTAGAAACTAATATTATGCAATACTCTAAAACAGTTGCGCTGTAATGTATTTTTTAAAGATTATTACTTTACATTTCTTAATATAATAAAGAATTAATGATACCTAAACTACATTATATCTCTCAAGGAAATTCTCCTAAAGAACATATAGAAAATATTCAAAAAGCGTGTTCTGCAGGAGCCGAATTGGTAGAGCTGCGTTTGCAAAATGTTTCTGAAAAAAAATATCTAAAATTAGCAACTGAAGCTAGAGAAATTACTTCCTATTTTCAAACAAGACTCCTTATAAATAACGATTATAAAATAGCAAAACAAGTAAAAGCAGACGGTGTGCATATAAGCACAGCAAATGTGTGTCCAATTTCAGCTAGAAAACATTTGTATACTTGGCAGATTATAGGCGCAAGCGCCAACACCCTAAAAGACTGCGAGGTGCTTCTTGAAAAGCAAGTAGATTATATTAGCTTAAGTTCATTCAAAACAAAAGAAAAATCAGATCCTAAAGCTATTGGTTTAAAAGGTTTTTCTGCAATTATTGATGCTTTAAAAAGCGAAACACCAATTCTTGGTGCTGGAGGCATTATTAAAGAAGATGTTGCAAGCATATTAAAAACAGGTATTTCGGGCATTCGAGTATCTAATGAAATTACGAAAGATTTTGATCTGATGAGAACATTTAATAATTTGTTAAGTGCTTCGGCAACCGACGAAAAACGACATACATTTGAATAGTAAATTAATATTATATTTACTTTATTAAAAATAGTTAACTTTTAAAAAAATCTTTTGAATTTACTTCCAATTTTAACACTGTTCTCAAGTTTAGCGTTTATTTATTTTGGTGTACAGTGTTTTTACTCAAAATTTATTATTTTAGAATTTGAAAGATATGGATTACCAAATTTCAGAAAACTTACTGGTTTCCTTCAATTAATGGGTTCAATGGGTTTGCTACTTGGCCTATGCGTAAGTCCCATTCTACTAATATTAGCTTCATCTGGTCTATGTCTACTAATGCTTTCAGGATTTGTAGTAAGAATAAAAATTAAAGACAATTTTATTCAGTCTTCCCCATCATTTATTTTTGCTGCTTTAAATTTATGCATCGCTTTAAAAGCGTTTTACACCTATTTTTAAAGAGAAAAATATATAATTACTACATTCATTAATATAAATAATGCAGCTGGAAATGATTTATATAGGGCGTCTTTTATTTTAAAATGCATTATAACAGAGCCTAATAATAAAGTCATTAAACCAATACTTCCTATTAAGGTTAAAAACTCAAACTTTATAGATGCTATTAATATACATGCAAAACTTATTTTTAAAAAACCAACAACATAACAAAACTGCATAGATAAACCGTATGCCTCAAATTCTTTAATAATAGATTCCACATTATTGCCTCCCCTCCATTTTGTTGGTTTATGCGCTAGCAATAACCAAACGTTTAAAATGCTTAAACCAACAATAATCTTTAATGCCATAACTATATATTCAGTCAATTCCATGGGGTAGTGTTTTAAAGTGAATTTATTTTCAGCAAATCTATAAAAAAGAATGCAATTCATAATTACAGAATCTCTTAAAAAACTATATTCGCGCCATGTGGATTTATTTAGGACTTTTGGCTGCGCTTTTTTTAGGGTTACACAGTTTATGTAAGAAACATGCAGTGCAAGGAAATGAGGCTTTTCCTGTATTGTTAGGAACCATTACTTCAGGGTTTGTGCTATTATTGCCGCTATATATTGGTTCTATTTATTTTCCTGAATTTACAAAAAGTACGAGTTTTTATATTGGTTCAATTCCTTGGGAAACCCATGGTTTTATCTTGATAAAATCAATGATAATGGCAGCTTCTTGGGTATTAGCATACCAAGCATTAAAACATTTACCTATTACTATTGTTGCTCCTATACGCTCTGCAGGTCCATTTTTTACATTTATTGGTGCTATCTTAATTTACAAAGAGCAACCTACTTTTTTACAGTGGATTGGGTTCTTTTTCATCATCTTTTCTGTATTATTATATTCTAAAGTAGGGAAAAAGGAAGGCATTCATTTTAAACGGAATAAATGGGTGTTTGCTATTGTTGGCGCTACTTTTTTAGGTGCTTCTAGTGGATTATACGACAAGTTTTTAATTCAAAATTTAGCTTTAAATCCGCAAACTTTATTATTTTGGTTTTGTTTTTATACCGTGCTAATTTTGATTATTATTTTAGCAATTACCTGGTTTCCATATGCAGAGAAAAGAAAAGCTTTTAAATTTCGTTGGTCTATAATAGCGGTAGGTATTTTATTACAAGCAGCAGATTATTTTTATTTTAAAGCTTTACAAGATCCAGATGCTTTAATAATGTTATTATCTGCAGTAAAAAGAAGTCAGTTAATAATTGCTGTTATTTTTGGAGGAATACTATTTAAAGAAAATAATAAACGTAAAAAATTAATTCCTTTGGCAGGAATTATAACGGGAGTATTTTTGATTTTGTTTTCTTCAGGCTTTTAAGCTTATAGCTTTCTAGAAACTTACAGCTTCTCTCCTATCTTTATTTTAATATAAGAGCCTTATCTTTACAAACAGACACGCTAATTATAAATTTGGAACAAATAAAAAAATACATCGATCAAATAGCGACTATATCTGAAGAAGATTGGTTTTTTTTCAAATCTAAACTACAACGCCGAATACTGCCGAAAAAAACTATTTTCTTAAAAATTAATCAAATAGAGAATCATATTTCTTTTATTGAATATGGAGTTGTGCGTTTGTTTATTCCTAAAGAAAATCCTGAAAAAGAAATTACTTTTGGTTTTAGTTTTAAAGACCAATTTGTAAGTGCTTATGATTCTTTTCTTACTCAAAAACCTTCATTATATCAATTACAAACACTTACCGAAACAAGTATCTTAAGCATTACGTATAAAGATTTACAAGTCGTTTATAAGACTACTCAAATTGGTGATTTAATTGGAAGGTTAACCGCAGAACGTCTCTTTTTAATTAAATCTAAGCGAGAACAGAATCTACTAAACCTTTCAGCAGAAGAGCGTTACTTGAAGTTGTTTAAAGAAAGACCAGAACTTCTAAAAGTAATTCCTCTAAAATATATTAGCTCTTATATTGGTGTTACAGCGCAAGCTTTAAGCAGAATAAGAAAACGATTATAAATGTATTTTTATTGATTTGGGTTCATTGTTTTGTGCTGAATATCAAATTATCTTTGTAAAAAAAATAAATGATTATAATTATATTTGTTTTGGTACTTTGGTATGGAGGTTTGTTTTTTCAATCTTTCTTTTTACACAGATACGCAGCGCATCAAGTTTTTACGATGTCTAAAACTATGGAACGTGTAAGTTTTGTTTTAACTTGGTTTTTTCAAGGTTCTAGTTATTTAAGTGCTTACGGTTACGGTATTATGCACCGCATGCATCATGCATATACAGATACAGAAAAAGACCCGCATTCTCCTTCTCATGACGCAAATTTATTTGCTATGATGTGGAAAACAAAAACAATATATCAAGACATTAACGATCAAAAAATTACAGTAGATAAAAAATTCACTAAAAACGTACCACAATGGAAAAGCTTCGACGCCTTTGCAAGTAGTCGTTTTTCTAGAGTTCTTTGGATTAGCTTTTATATTTTATTTTTCTCTTATTTTACAACAGCACTATGGCAATGGGTATTATTACCTGTAGCGCTTATGATGGCACCAATTCATGGAGTTATTATCAATTGGTTTGGCCACATTTATGGGTATGTAAATTATAAAATGAGTAACACCAGTAAAAACCTTTTTCATTTTGATTTTTTAATGATGGGTGAAGGATATCATAACAATCATCATAAACATGCCACTAGTGCAAATTTTGGTGTAAAATGGCATGAAATAGATATGACCTATCTTATTATTAAAGTACTAGATTTTATTGGATTCATTAAATTGAAACCCATTTCTATAAAAAAGTGATTTTACCATTTATAAACAAACGCTCCTGCTACTTTAATGTGAATATAGGCAATTACGCTACCGTTTTCTATAAAGTAAATAATACTAGGATTAACAGCTTTTTTACTTATAACCAAAGTAATCTATTCAGTAAAAAAAATAATAATTTTAAACCTACCAGTCGATAGGAAAATAATCTTTAAGAAATTTACCACACCAATGCTTTCCAGTATTGATTCCATCAATTAAAGGATCCATAACTCTAGCAGCACCATCTACAATATCTAAAGGTGGTTGAAAATCGTGTACTTCTTCTTTCTTTTTAGAAAGTTCTACAGGATCTTCATCTGTAACCCATCCAGTATCAACTGCATTCATGTAAATACCAGACTTTGCAAACGTAGATGCAGAAGTATGTGTAAGCATGTTTAAGGCAGCTTTTGCCATATTTGTATGTGGGTGTCTATCTGCCTTTTTAAATCGGTGAAACTTCCCCTCCATCGCAGTAACATTTATAATATGTTTTTTACCCGTATTCTCTTTCATCATTAAATTAGACAATCGATTACACAAAACAAAAGGTGCTACAGCATTTACCAACTGTACTTCTACCATTTCTGTAGTTTCAATTTCGCCTAACCTTAAACGCCAGCTATTTGTTTTTCTTAAATCTACTTGCTGTAAATCGGCATCTAGTTCACCTTCAGGAAAAACTTCTGCTGTTTGTAAAGAATTGTCAAAACTATATGGAATTTGAGATAAAGCTGCAGAGTTTCTAAGTCCAATGCCTGGTTCTGGTCCGTGCCATGTAACTGGTAAAACGTTATTTTTACTAGTTTTCGCTGTAGAAACGCTTAAATTAGAAAGTTCTTCTAAACAAAAAGCATGTTCCTTTAATAAAGGCTGTGCTAACTTTGGTAATTGATTCATTGGTTTCTTTTCATTTTCCATTAAATGAAAATAAAAACCAGAAGGTCTTCTTACTGTTTGTGCTGCATTATTAATTAGAATGTCTAATCTGTTGTATTTTTGTTCTATATAATTACAAAAAATTTCTACACTTGGAATGTGCCTTAGATCTAAGCCATGTATGTGCAAACGATCTCCCCAATCTTTATAATCTTCTTCCTTAGAGAAACGAATTGCAGAATCTGCAGGAAAACGAGTAGTTGCAACAACCGTGGCGCCAGAACGCAATAACATTAAAGTAATATGATATCCTATTTTTAATCGAGAACCTGTAATTACAGCTACTTGATCTTTTAAATCAGTGGTTTGAAAACGTTTTGTATAGTTTAAATCGCCGCAGTCTGAACACATGGTATCATAGAAATGATGCAACTTTGTAAATACAGCCTTACAGACATAACAGTTTCTAGGTGATTCTAATTCTTGGGTATTCTCTAAAATTGAAGCCGCAGCTAATAATTTAGGAGCAACAAATAAAGCTGCTTCTCTAGCAGAACGAATTCCGGTAGACTTTCGAGCATGCTTATCGCTCTCTATTTGCTTTCTTTTAACTGCTTTTTTAGCATCTTTTCTACGTCGTTGAAATTCATCACGATTTGGACGAGATAATTCTCCAGCAACCTTAAAAAGTGCTACTCTTTGTGCTTCGGGTATTTCAAAAAGTTGATTGGTGTCTTCCAATAACTTTTGAATAGTAGCAATGCACGACGCTATTTCTTCATTTGTTTTTAACTGACTCATAGTAGGATACACTATTTCTTTTTCTTCTTTTTTGAGATATCTGAAGAGATGGAAGCCGTTTTTGCAGTTGCAATATAATTTGCTAAAATCTTATCTACTAACTCTTCTTTTGTTAAATGATGAAAAATTGTTTTAATCTTAGATTTAAAATCTTCTGAAACCGAACGATTGGGCTTTGTTTTAAATATTTTATTTGCCCAAATTAACCCATTACTTTCTTCAATACTTTTTGCATCCGCCTTTTTAAAAGCGTTAAAACGAATGTCTAATGCTTTTTCAAAGTCAGAAATATCCTGTGCTTCTTCTTTTTGAATAATAGTTAAAGACAAACCACTTGCCCCAGCTCTAGCCGTTCTACCACTTCTATGCACATAGGCGTCATACGTGTCTGGTAAGTGATAATTTACAACATAAGAAAGATCTTTTACATCAATTCCACGCGCTGCTAAATCTGTAGCTACTAGAATATCAATATGTCCATCTCTAAATTGCCCCATAATTCGATCTCGAATTCCCTGTGTTAAACTACCGTGAATAGCGCCAGAAGAAAATTTATTAATTGCTAAGTTTTTAGCTAATTTGTTAACAGCTGCTTTTGTTTTACAGAAAATAATACCTCTTTGGCCTGCTTTAGAATTTAAAAAGTGTAATAAAACTTCTAATTTTTCTATTGGTGCTACAATTACATATTGATGATCAATACCTTGGTGCCCAACGCTAGACATATTAGCTTCAATATGAACTACATGTTTAGACATATAGTTTTGTACTAATTGCTTGATAGCCCCTGGCATAGTAGCCGTAAAAAGCAATGTTCTTCTCGCTTTCGGAATTTCTTTGATAATACTATCTAAACCTTCTTTTAAAGCAGTAACCATTTCATCTGCCTCATCTAATATAAAATAAGCAATTTTAGTAATATCAACCGCTTCTCTTTTTACTAAATCGGCTAATCTTCCTGGAGTTGCTACAACAATATGCGTAGTTTCTTTTAAACGGTCTATTTGAGGTTTAATAGGAATTCCACCACAAATAGTAGCAATGGAAATAGTAGGACTATATTTTGCCAATACTTCTAAGTTACTCGCTATTTGCTGTCCTAACTCTCTTGTAGGAGCTAATATTACCGCCTGGATATTTTCATTTTCTATATCAATGAGTTGCAACAAAGGTACACCAAAAGCAGCTGTTTTTCCGGTTCCTGTTTTTGCCAAAGCAACAACATCTTCTTTTTGATTTAAAATAATAGGAATTACTTTTTCTTGAATTTCGGTCGGAATAGTGATTTTTAAGTCGACTAAACTTTGTTGTAATTCTTTATTAATTCTTAAATCTGAAAATTTTTTTGACATTAAAATATTTTTTACAAAGGTAACAACAGTTTTTATGGGTTGCCTTTTTTATATGCAGTATTATTGGTGATTGTTTTAGCGAGTTTAAATATTATTTCTATGAAGCCATAATAAGCTTTAGAAAAAGCTTAGATAAAATACTATCTTTAAATTTAGAGCAAGAAAAAAGCCCAACTTTATAAGATGGGCTCTTTTTTGAAAAAATATGAATTTAAAATTATATAACTTTAACGTTAACTGCATTTAATCCTTTGTTTCCTTCTTGTAAGTCAAATTCAACTTGATCACCTTCTCTGATTTCATCTACTAATCCAGAAATGTGAACGAAATGATCTTTATCAACTCCTTCTTCTGTAATAAATCCAAATCCTTTAGACTCATTGAAAAACTTTACTGTACCTTTGTTCATCTTATTATAATTTAATTTGTAATATTATTCTGCAAAATTATACTCTTTAAATGAAATAACAACTATAAATTTGTAAAAATATTAAAAAATGTTACGTTTCTCCTTAAAAACAAGGCTTTTAGACACCGTAAATTCTAACTTTTTTCTTTTTTAAACGAGAATTATTCAATTTTTCCGCAAGATCAGCAGCTAAAGTTGCCGGAACGGCAACAAAAGCACAATCTTGTTTTAGTTCAATATCTCCTAATTGATCTTTTGTTAACTTTCCTTGTTTTATAAATAAACCAGCAATATCACCTTTAGATATTTTATCTTTTCTTCCTCCAGAAATAAATAGTGTTTCCCAAAAAACCGGTTTTCTTTCTGCTTGTTTGGAAATGTTCTCTAAATCTGCATGCTTAATAAAATCTGGTAAACGTTCTTCTTTCCATTTTAAAACATATGCAGTTCCTTTTGCCGAAACTCTGGCTGTTCGACCATTTCTATGAGTAAACTCCTCTACTTCTCTTGGTAATTCATAATGAATTATATATTTCATTTCTGGAACATCAATTCCTCTTGCTGCCAAATCTGTAGCAATTAGAAGTTGGTTGGTACCGTTTCTAAATTTTATTAAAGAACGTTCTCTATCTTTTTGTTCCATTCCGCCACTAAAACATCCATGCTTAATATTTTTACTTTCTAAAAAAGCACTTAAATTATTTATACTATCTTTTAGGTTACAAAAAATAATTCCTTGTTTGTTTCCTAAGAAATTTAATAAATGCAATAATGTATTTTGCTTGTTTTTTGAGGGAGACAATACAGTTCTTATTTCTAATTTAGAAGTTGTCGCCTTTAAATAATTTACGGTATTTGGTTGATCTAACCTCACGAAATCAGGAATTTCTACTCCTTGTGTTGCAGATGTTAATATTCTTTTATTTAAAGATATTAATTGATTGATAACACCTCTCATTTCATATTCAAAACCAACTTCTAAAGACTTATCAAACTCATCTAAAATTAATGTTTTAATATGATCCTTAGAAAAACGTTCATTTGCAAAATGATCTGAAATCCTACCTGGAGTTCCTATTAGAATTGCCGGTACGTGTTTTAATTCTATTTTATCCTTAGACATTGGTCTACCTCCATAAACTGCGTTTACTTTATAACCAGATCCCATAGAACGAATAACTTGTTCTATTTGAATTGCTAATTCCCTCGAAGGTACTAAAATTAAAGCCTGTATTTCTTGTATATTCGGATCTAAAAATGACAACAATGGTAGTGCAAAAGCAAGTGTTTTCCCTGTTCCTGTTGGAGATAAAAGAATCGTATTTGTATTTTTCTTAATCGTTGCAATCGCTTCCTCTTGCATAGGATTTAACTGACTAATATGCAGTTTTTGTAATATTTCTTCTTGTCCTTTTATATGATTTGCCATCTATTAAAATGTTTCTTTTTATTTAAACTAACGGGCAAAGATACTTAGAGTTGTTTGGTATTGACCATAATTACTAAAAAGATTACTAATTTTGTCTTTCTAAAAAAAATAAAACTAAATGCTAAAACAAAAACTTACTAACTATAATGTAATACTTGCTTCTGGTTCTCCAAGAAGACAACAATTTTTTAAAGATTTAGAGATTGATTTTTCGATTCAATTAAAAGAAATTGAAGAAATTTATCCAGAAAATTTAAAAGGTGTAGCAATTACTGACTACCTATCGAATTTAAAATCGGACGCATTTTCAACTTTAAATGATAACGATTTACTAATTACTTCAGACACTATTGTTTGGCTAGAAGGCAAAGCATTAGGCAAGCCTAAGGACGCAAAAGACGCTTTTACTATGTTAAGAGCTATGTCTGGAAAAAAACATGAAGTAATTACTTCTGTATGTTTAAAGAGTACTTCTTTTCAAAAAATTATTAATGATATTACAATCGTTACATTTAAAGAACTTTCTAATGATGAAATTCATTACTACATCAATAATTACAAACCTTTCGATAAGGCGGGTGCATATGGAATTCAAGAATGGATAGGGTTTATTGGCATAGAAAAGATAGAAGGTAGTTATTTTAATGTAGTAGGCTTGCCAGTGCATAAACTTTACAAAGAGCTTATGGCTTTGTAAATAGGCTGATTCGCAGAATAAATTGTAGTTTTTGGCACTTTCTCACATTATGTTAAAAAGTCTTCCGTCTATTCTCCTATTTATTTCCTTTAGAAATAAATAAAAGTTTATTTTTACGCAAAATTAAACAACACAATACTTTACAATATTATAATGAAAAAATACACGTACACAGAAAAAAAGGATACACGTTCAGGTTTTGGAGACGGTTTAACTGAGTTAGGTAGAACAAACCCAAATGTAGTTGCTTTATGTGCTGATTTAATTGGTTCTTTAAAGATGGATCAATTTATAGCAGAAAACCCGGAAAGATTTTTCCAGATAGGTATTGCAGAAGCAAATATGATTGGTATTGCAGCTGGTTTAACAATTGGGGGTAAAATTCCTTTTACAGGAACATTTGCAAACTTTTCTACAGGAAGAGTTTATGATCAAATTCGTCAATCTGTTGCATACTCGGGTAAAAATGTAAAAATTTGTGCTTCTCATGCAGGAGTTACTTTAGGTGAAGATGGTGCAACCCACCAAATATTAGAGGATATTGGTTTAATGAAAATGTTGCCAGGAATGACTGTAATTAATACTTGTGATTACAACCAAACAAAAGCAGCAACGATTGCAATTGCAGATTTTGATGGTCCAGTTTACTTGCGTTTTGGAAGACCAAAAGTGCCTGTATTTATGCCAACAGACAAACCGTTTGAAATTGGTAAAGGAATTCAGTTAACAGAAGGTACAGATGTAACTATTGTAGCAACTGGACACTTAGTATGGGAATCTTTGCAAGCTGCGGAGCAATTAGAGGCAGAAGGTATTTCTGTTGAAGTAATTAATATTCATACAATTAAACCTTTAGACGAGGAAATAATTTTAAAGTCTGTTGCTAAAACAGGTTGCATTGTTACCGCAGAGGAACATAACAAATTAGGTGGATTAGGTGAAAGTGTTTCTAGAACTTTAGCATTAAACACACCTACTCCTCAAGAATTTGTTGCAACAAATGATACTTTTGGAGAGTCTGGTACACCAGAACAATTGATGGCAAAATATGGTTTAGATGCTGCTGCTGTTGTAAAAGCGGTGAGGAAAGTAATTTCTAGAAAATAAAAGCATTTTACTAATAATCCCTAACAATTAAATTTAAAACTATGAAAAAAGTATTTTTAATGATTTCATTGGCTTTTGCATTTAGCCAAACTTCAACAGCCCAATTAGATTTTGGAGTAAAAGCAGGTTTAAACTACAATTCAGAATCTATTCAAAGTGTGAGTGAAGATGTTTTTACCGGAGCAGAAAGCAAAACTGGTTACCACGCAGGTATTTGGTTGCGTTTTAAACTGCCAATAATTGGCTTTTATTTAAGACCAGAATTAGTATACACAAACTTAGAAAATGAATTGCTCTACAAAGAAAGTCAAACAACTTCTTACAACTTCCAAAAAGTTGATATTCCTGTCTTAATAGGTAAAAAGTTTTTTGGTATTGGGAACGTTTTTGCAGGACCCTCTTTTCAATACATATTAAACTCAGACTTTAGTCTTAATGATATTGAGAATGTTGATACAGATGGATTTACAGTTGGCCTGCAGGTTGGGGCAGGTATTGAGTTAAATAATTTAGGAATTGATGTGCGTTGGGAAAGAGGATTAAATACGGTAGAATCTACCTTTTTAAATGTCTCAACAAATACAAATGTTACTTTTGATACAAGAGTGAATCAAATTATAATTGGTTTGTCATATAAATTCTAAAGAAATATTATGTTATCATAAAAAAAGGCTCTTGATTTCTCAAGAGCCTTTTTTATTAATTGATATTTGGATTCAAATAATCTGGTACCGTAGGTTTGCTATTGTCACTAAAATCATTTGTTGGATCACCGTCTCCATCAGCATCTTCCTGTATTGAAGGTACACCATCATTGTCATGGTCTGTATCTTCTACGATCTCCAATAAATCTACATAAAATAACAGATTTGTATCCACTAAATTATTACTATAATTAAATGCATTACTTGAAGGATACCCTAAACCAGAAGGAATAAATAAAAATCCTTTACCCGTATTTAAATACGTAATTGGTCCATTAAAAACACCCCCACTTGAATCTTTCTTTAATTCTCCGCTTAAAAAATTTGAAATACCAAACTTCCATCCTTTCACAACAGCACTTAAAGTAAACCAAATTCCAGTTTCATTAATATCAAAATTAGAAGTTGAAATGTCTGATTCTAAAAAAGCACGTCCAGAATACTTTACATATACTGAATCCATTACTGTAGGGTTTCCTTTTGCAGGAAAGGGTTGACCTTCCTCTATAGTATATACATACAAGGTATGGTCAATGTTATTTTCTACAACGCTTATAGATTTTAATTTGGCATCATCAAACAACGAAATTTCTCCAGCAACTAATGTTTTAATTGAGTCTACAGAAACATCATAATAATTATTCTGTAAGAATTTTACTATTGAATCGTTATCCTTAATCGCTAACTCCTCATGGTTAATGTCTAAAAAGGGGTTCGGAAAAGTATTATTATCATCATCACAAGAATACACTAGCGCAACTCCTATTAAAAGAAGTAAAAAAATATTTTTAATTTTATTCATTATAATCATATAAATTTAAGCCTGCAATTTACCATTTTTATACCTTTGTAAAAAGACAAACATTATATTTTAACTTTTTTTATGAGAATTGATAAATATTTATGGTGCATTCGCGTTTTTAAAACGAGAACAATAGCAACAACAGCCTGTAAAAAAGGACAAGTTAAGATGGATGCTAAAAGTATAAAACCGTCAAAAGAAATTTTTGGTGGTGAATTAGTAGTGGTTCGAAAAAATCAGATTAATTATCAAATAAAAGTATTAAGTTTACCTGAGAGCAGAGTTGGTGCTAAATTGGTAGATCAATATAGAAAAGATGTTACACCAAAAGAGGAGTTTGAAAAGACAGAACTTTTAAAATATGCCAAAGATTATTACAGAAAAAAAGGAATTGGTAGACCAACAAAAAAAGACAGAAGAGATATAGACGGATATCAAGAAGAAACAACAGAAGATATATGATTGCAGAAAACAATATAATTTTAGACAACACGCAGATAAATCAGAAGATTAAAAGAATAGCCTATCAAATTTATGAAAGTAATAGTTCTGAAAAAGAGGTAATTATTGCGGGTATTGTGGGGAATGGATTCATCTTTTCAAAAAAAATAGCAAAAGCTTTAGAAGAAATTTCTACTCTTACCGTTACACTTTGTGAAGTTATTATTGATAAAAAAAAGCCTTTACAACCAATAACTACCTCTATTTCTGTAAACGATTACAAAAACAAACCATTGGTGTTAGTCGACGATGTTTTAAACTCTGGCAGCACTTTAATATACGGAATTAAACACTTTTTAGAAGTGCCTTTAAAAAGGTTTAAAACAGCAGTTTTAGTGAATAGAAATCATAAAAAATATCCAGTAAAGGCAGATTTTAAGGGTATCTCATTATCCACATCAATAAAAGAGCTCGTGAAAGTAGAATTTAAAGAAACAAATGCCATTGCTTATTTAGTATAATAGAATTCTTATTTCTGTTATAATTTCTTCTATGGACTTATTTTCAGAATTAACCGTTATAGAAGCCTGTTCGTAAAAAAATCTTCTTTCAAAAAGATGCTTTGCTACAAATTCTAAAAGCTTATCATCTTCTAGGTCTGCAACTAAAGGTCTTTTGTTTTTTTCGGCAATTAATCTTGAAGCTAGTGTTTTTATATCCGCTTTTATATAAGTGGATGATGCTTCAGAATTCAGTATCAATTCCATGTTGTTTGAATAACAAGGAGTTCCACCGCCTAAAGAAAGTATAAAACTATCTTTAGAATTTAATATTTCACCGAGGTATAAACTTTCAATTTTTCTAAAATATATTTCTCCTTCTACTTTAAAAATCTCTGAAATCGACCTCTTTTCTCTCTTCGAAATATAGTCATCTAAGTCTATGAATTTCATATCCAGCTTTTTAGAAATCTCTCTACCAATCGTAGATTTTCCAGACGCCATGTAACCTAAGAGTACAATTTTCATTTCTTTTTATTTTTGACAAATATCGCTAAAAAAAAATCATTTTTATACGAATATTTTCAATGATTGATAGTATATTTGCAATCGATTTAAGAGAGACCTGGTAGCTCAGTTGGTAGAGCATCTCCCTTTTAAGGAGAGGGTCCTGGGTTCGAGCCCCAGCCCGGTCACAAAAAGTTAAGCCTATGCTTGACTTTTTTACTTTAAAGTAATTTGCGCACGTGGCGAAATTGGTAGACGCGCAACCTTGAGGGGGTTGTGAACGCAAGTTCGTGGAAGTTCGAGTCTTCTCGTGCGCACTTTTTACTTTTTTACTTCTTTCACAAATAATTAACCATATTATCTAAGATTATTATTATTTTTGTCTATGCAAAAATTAATAATCACGTTGTGCTTTCTTTTCTCTTTATGCACTTTTTCTCAAACAGAAACTTTAACAATTAAAACTTTAAAAGGGCAAATTATCCATGCTGAAAACAAAAAAGTTCTGAGTGCTGCTCATATATTAAATCTTAACACGGTTTCTGGAACTATTACTAATGATTTAGGTTACTTTGAACTTCCAACTAGGGTAAATGATACTATTTTAGTTTCCTATTTAGGGTATGAATCAATCAAACTAAAAATAACCAATGATTTACTAAAAGGAAATGAATTAGAAATTGCTTTATATGAAAAATCAGAAAAAATTAGAGAAGTAGTAATACGCTCAACTAAATTAATTGGTGTTTTAGAAATTGATGTAAAACAAGTACCTGTAGATAGATTTACGCGAATAAAAATAAACGGATTACCACAAACATATGAAGTAGGAAAACCTCAAAAGAAAAACTTTTCTTCTCCCATAGCAGCTTTGTTTCAGCCAGTAGACTTTTTATATAATCTTTTTGGTAAAAAACCAAAACAGTTAAAAAAATTACAAAAATTAAAGAAAGAAGATAATTTACGTAAAATGCTTGCTGGTAAATTTGATAGAGAAGTAATGATGGAATATTTAGATATGGATCGACAAGAATTATCTGAATTACTAACTGACTGTAATTACTCAGATTATTTTATTAAAAAAGCATCAGATTTACAAATGATAGAAGCAATATTAGATTGCTATGAAAACCACAAAGCTTTAAAGAAAGGTAAAATAGAACGTAATAAAATTCCTGTAAAGGACTAAGTATATTTTTCACAAATGCTTTAAACATCTTCTTTTAAGCTTCTAAATTAATATAAAGAGTCGCAAAATTCTATTAAAATTAATTTAGTATTAAACATTACCATATTGTTTTCCAATATAGATGTAAGCAAAAAAAATCCAGCTTTTGCTGGATTTTTTCTATCTTTTTTTTAGAATTCTTATTGATTCCCTAAAATAATTGGCATTCCAGATTCACCAGAACCAATTACCACTACTTTACTATTAGGAGACTTCGATAATTCTAAAGTTGCCTCAATTCCTTTTTCTTTTAAAATCATATTTGTTAAAGAAGCACTCAAAATTTTGTTTGCGATAGCTTTACCTTCCGCATCAATTCTTTGTCTTTCAGCCTCTTTTTTAGCTTTAGAAATTCTAAATTCGTACTCTAAAGATTCTTGTTCTTGCTTTAATTTTGTTTCAATTGCAATTCTAATCGTACTTGGTAATTTAACATCTTCTACCAAAACTCTTTTAACCAATAAGAATTGATCTTTTAAAACGATTTGAATTTCATCTAAAATTTCTTGTTCGATTACATCTCTTTTACTAGAATACAATTGCTCTGGTGTATAACGCCCAACAACACTTCTTGCTGCAGCATTTATAGCAGGATCTAATAATTCATGTTCGTAATCCTCTCCTTTAGTTTTAATAAGAGATCCTAAGTTTTCGAACTCTGGTTCGTACCAGATTGTTCCGTTTACTTTAACCTCTAATCCATTAACAGAAAGCACATTCATTTCATCTGAAATAGATTGCTGACGTACTTTTCTAACAATCATTTTGTTCCAAGGAGCAACAATTTGAAAGCCTTCACCATACGTCTTCTCTGTATTGATACCATTTCCTAAAGTTTCGAAAAGAACACCACCCTCACCTGGGCCAATAGTTACTGTAGATTTAGAAAACAAAATTAATACTACTACTGCAAGCAGTATAAAAAAAACTCCACCTTTCGGGAATTTTATATCTAATTGATTATTTGCCATTTTTTTTTAATATTTTAAGTTCAATCAAATTTACAATAAACTTTAAGAAAGACAAGGCATAAGGTTGTAATCTTACCAAGAGGGTTTCATAAAATTTAGATTAAATCTTACCATAATATTTTCTAATAAACCATTCTGCAGAAAATAAAAAGATTACAAAAACTAAAATCAATTGCCAATCAATCAAATTTTGCTCTTTTATACTTGGCTTCTGAAGGGTGTAGTATCTTTTATCTTCTAATAATTTTATACATACGCTAGCAGCCTCATCTTTAAAAAAGATCTTACCTCCTGCTTTTAGCGCTAAACTTTTTAACAGTTGAACATTTGAATTTGTAAACTGTTGTTCAATATTATAATCTGTTATTTTAAAACTACCAGATTTAATAATATCCTGTCCCACAACCGAAATTTTAAAAATATATTCACCAGAATTTAAATTCTCAATGGCTATTTGATAAGAATTATTCATTAGTAAAAACGGGAGCTTTACATCCTTTTTAGTTTTCTTATTTGTAACTACTATTTCTAAAGAAGCTCTCTCATCAAGTTGATAGTTTTTATCTAAATAAAAAGCAGAAATATTAATGGCAGTATTTGCTGGATATAGGTTTTGATAATTAATGACTAATCGATCTCTTTTCTTTTTTGAAGAGACAAATTGCACTAAACTCCCTATAAATTGATCAAATTCCTGAAAAGAATTAGAATTCAAAAAGCTGAATGCTCTCCATTTCCAGATTCCCTCTCCAAAAATCACAGCCATCTTTTGCTTATTTTGTTCCAAAACAGATATTAACGGCTGTTGCAGTTCTAATCCATTTATACTTTGAAGTAAAAGATCTTGATGTTCTTTATAAAAAGTGATGGCACCAAATTTATCTTTTAAAGGTGAAAATTCATTGAAACCAATATCTTTTTGAAGAAAAGTTAAAAAAGCTGGATTGTAAACTGCTCCGTAATTTTCCCTTTCATTGATTGCATTTTTAGTAAAACCTATTTGTTGTTTGTTTATAAAATTCCAATCTGAATCTTCACCTGTAACTAAAAGTAAATTTAAATTCAACTGTTTGCTTTTATTTAAAACAGACTTAAATAGATTATTTGGCTGATACATTATAATCAATTGAAAATCAGATAATTTACCTTTAAATTTATCAATAAAAAAAACATCTAAAGAGCGTTGTTTATTACTTTCTATTGCCTTTTTAATTGCACCAATATCTGGATGTAAAACCGATGTAAGAAGCAATACTTTTGTTTGTTCATCTATAACTTCTACCGAGAAATTTTTACTATTATTATGGATGTTTTTTTCACCTTTTATTTTCTGTATTGTTGCCGTGTAATAATTATTTCCTTCTTTTATAGAAGTTAAATTAGTTGTAATTATTTGAGAGTTATCACTCTTAGAAAATTGAAGCTTCTTAGAGTATACTTTTTTATTACCGTTAAAAATTACAAAATTTGTTTTTACATCGTCATCTCCATCATAATTTAAGAGCACCTCTATAGGAAATTTGTTTTTTATATAGCTGTATTTATTTACATTTACTTGATTGATTTTTAGGTCTTTATATCGTGTAGTGTCTCCAAAAATAATCGGGTAAATTGTTTGCGTAGCGTTCGTATATTCATATGCACTGCCTATTGTTTGATTGCCATCTGTGAGCAATAAAATAGGTGCATTTTTACCGGTATTTAAATTATTTAAATCGCTAATTGCTCTGTGAATATTAGTTGATTTTCCTTTAAAAGACAAACTATCAGAAACTGCCAAAGCTTCACTAAATATAAAATCTTCAAAATTGAACTTAGCAGACAGATCCTTATTATTTTTAAGTTCACGAATAAAGTCAATCACATTTTGTTGTTCATTAAAAAAAGAAATAGATTCAGAATTATCAACTAAAATTGACAAGGTTGGCTTGCTATTCTCTAAAGTAGTTGTTTTAATCTTCGGATTAATTATTAACAATAATAATAAAAACAAAGAAATTGATTTCAGTATGAGAAGCAAAGTAGTTCTTTTTGCTTTTGTTTTTACTTTATATAAATATTGAAAATAAGCAACAGCAATGCTTGCTAAAAAAGCTATTAGAATATATAAAATCATTATTGATTGCAATTATTTTCTTTTTGTGAAAGATATAAATAACTATCTAAAAAAAGAAAACCTATAACGTTAAATTGTTACAGGTTTGTATTATTTAAAAATTATGAATACTAAGTTAACATTCCACCGTCTACAGAAAGAGTTTGCCCTGTTATGTAGGTACTCATATCAGAAGCTAAAAAGACACATGCATTTGCAATATCTATAGGCTGACCTCCTCTTTTTAAAGGAATTCCATCTCGCCAAGATTGTACAGTTGCTTCATCTAATCTTGAAGTCATTTCTGTTTCTATAAAACCAGGAGCAATTACATTACTTCTAATATTTCTAGAACCTAACTCTAAAGCTACCGATTTAGAAAAACCAACAATACCAGCTTTTGACGCTGCATAGTTAGATTGCCCTGCATTTCCTTTTAACCCGACAACAGAACTCATGTTTATAATAGATCCTGATCTTTGCTTCATCATAGGTCTTATGACAGCCTTTGTTAAATTAAAGACAGATTTTAAATTTACTTCAATAACTTTATCAAAATCATCTTCAGAAATACGCATGAGCAGATTATCTTTTGTAATGCCTGCATTATTTACAAGAATATCAATAGCACCAAATTCTTTATGAACTTCTTTTGCTAATTCTTGAGCTGCATCAAAGTTAGCAGCATTCGATTGATATCCTTTTGCATCCACTCCATAGGATTTTAATTCTTCCTCTAAAGCTTTTGCTGCGTCTACAGAAGCACTGTACGTAAATGCTACATTAGCACCTTGTTTTGCAAATTCAACTGCAATTCCTCTACCAATCCCTCTTGTAGCACCTGTAATTATTGCAGATTTATTTTCTAATAATTTCATGTTTTAGTGTTTATTTACTTTTCAAATATAAATAAGAAATTCCCGTTTTCACGGGAATTTCTTGTTATTATGCTCGCTTTTATAATAAAGCATTATTTTTTTCCTAGAACTTTTGCAATCATTTCTCCAATTTTGGCTGGCGAACTCACAACGTGTACTCCATTTTCTGCTAAAATTTTCATTTTTGCTTGTGCTGTATCATCGGCACCCCCAACAATTGCTCCTGCATGTCCCATGGTTCTTCCTGCGGGTGCAGTTTGTCCTGCTATAAAACCAACAACTGGTTTTCTATTACCATCTGCTTTGATCCATTGCGCAGCCTCTGCTTCTAAGTTACCTCCAATTTCACCAATCATAACAATTGCTTCGGTTTCATCATCATTCATTAATAACTCTACAGCTTCTTTTGTAGTGGTTCCAATGATAGGATCTCCACCAATACCAATTGCAGTAGTTATACCGTAACCCTGTTTTACAACTTGATCCGCAGCCTCATATGTCAAAGTTCCTGATTTAGAAACAATCCCTACCTTACCTTTTTTGAAAATAAAACCTGGCATAATACCAACTTTAGCTTCATCTGGAGTAATTACTCCTGGACAGTTTGGACCAACTAATCTACAATCTTTAGTATCTATATATGCCTTTACTTTTACCATATCTGCCGTAGGAATCCCTTCAGTAATACAAATGATTACTTTGATTCCGGCATCTGCAGACTCCATAATTGCATCTGCAGCAAAAGCTGGAGGTACAAATATAATAGAAGTATCTGCTCCTACTTTTTCCACGGACTCTAATACTGTATTAAAAACTGGCTTCCCTAAGTGTTCTTGTCCTCCTTTACCTGGAGTTACTCCTCCAACAACATTCGTTCCATAATCAATCATTTGACCCGCGTGAAAAGTACCTTCACTACCTGTAAAACCTTGAACTATAATTTTTGAATTCTTATTTACTAAAACACTCATTAATTTGATATTTTATTTTGTGTGGCAAAAATAGCTTATTGATTGTTTTTAAAAAAATTTTTTAAGAGTTCTTTCTTTCTTTCAAAAAACGTTTTATTCCTGCCATTTCTTTTAACTTTTCTCTAGACTCTGAAACAGGTGTACCGAAATAACTTTTACCACCAGCAACAGACTTTGTTACCCCAGTTTGACCAAGAATAATGGCTCCTTTTCCTATTGTAATTCCGCTATTTGTACCAACTTGTCCCCAGATAGTTACCTTATCTTCTATAATTACGCAACCAGCAATACCAGTTTGCGAGGCGATTAAACATTTTTTTCCAATTATTGTATCATGGCCAACATGCACTTGGTTATCAATTTTTGTACCTTCTCCTATAGTCGTATCTCCTGTAACACCTCTATCAATGGTGCAAGAAGCACCTAAATCTACATTGTCTTTTATAACAACTCTACCGCCAGAAATCAATTTATCGTAACCTGTTATTCTATTTTTGTAATAAAAAGCATCCGCTCCTAGAACAGTATTTGCATGTATCGTTACATTATTTCCAATTACCGTATTGTCATAAATTGTAACATTTGGATGAATTAAACAATTACTACCAATCGAAACATTATTTCCAATAAATACATTGGGTTGAATGATTGTTTCTTGGCCAATTACTGCAGTATTAGAAATATTTTGTTCAGAGGCTATGAACGGATTAAAATGTTTTGTTATTTTATTAAAATCTCGAAAAGGATCATCTGAAATTAATAAAGATTTTCCTTCTGGACAAGTTACTTTTTTATTAATTAAAATTGTAGTTGCTGCAGAATTTAGAGCTTTATCATAATACTTTGAGTGATCTACAAAAACAATATCTCCTTTTTCAACGACATGAATTTCATTGATACCAAAAATTTTAAAATTTTTATCACCAATAAATTCAGCATTAATTAATAATGCGATATCGCCAAGAATTTGTGGGTTTTTAAATTTCATTAGAAGCTATTGGTTGCTTTATTTCACTTTTGACTTCTAGCAAAATGCTAACAGCCAATAGCAGAAAGCAATTTTTACTCTTTAATACGTTCTTGATAAGTCCCTTTAGTAGTTTCTACTTTAATTTTATCACCTTCATTTATAAATAAAGGTACGTTCACAATGGCACCACTTTCCATAGTCGCGGGCTTCGTTGCATTAGTTGCTGTATTTCCTTTTACACCCGGCTCTGTGTGCGTTACCTCTAAAACAACACTTGCCGGTAAATCTACAGATAAAGGCATATCATCTTCAGAGTTGATAATTATAGTTACAATTTCTCCTTCTTTCATTAATGATGGAGAATCTAAAGTTGATTTTTGTAATTGAATCTGAGAATAATCTTTTTCATTCATAAAATGATAGGTATCGCCTTCATTATATAAGTATTGAAATTTATGAGTTTCTACACGAATATCCTCAATTTTTCTTCCTGCGGGAAATGTATTATCTACTACTTTTCCATTGGTAACACTTTTCAGTTTTGTTCTTACAAAAGCAGGACCTTTTCCTGGTTTTACATGTAAAAACTCTATTACTTTGTATATATCATTATTATATTTTATACACAATCCGTTTCTAATATCTGATGTTGTTGCCATTTCTAGTGTTTCTATTTTTAGTGTAATACTTTTATTATATATTTATTTTATGCTATTATCTAGTTAGAATTATAGTATCCTTTCATAATTCCTCTATGCGAATCTTTTATAAATTGAATAATTTCATCTCTTTCTGTTGTTGCCTCCATTTCAGCCTCGATAATATCTATGGCTTGCGTGTTATTGTAATTTTTTTGAAATAAAATTCTATAGATATTCTGAATTTCTGTTATCTTTTCTGTTTTATAACCGCGTCTTCTTAGACCTACCGAGTTAATACCAACAAAAGATAAAGGCTCACGTGCTGCTTTTACGTATGGTGGAACATCTTTTCTGACTAAAGAACCACCCGTAACAAATGCATGTTTACCAACAGAAGCAAATTGATGTATTGCAACCATACCTGCTAAAACGACATTATCTCCAACAGTTACATGTCCTGCAAGCGTTGTGTTATTTGAAAAAACACAATTATTGCCAACAAAAGAATCGTGTGCAATATGGCAATACGCCATAATTAAACAATTGTCACCAATTTTAGTCTTCATTCTATCTGAAGTCCCTCTATTTATAGTAACACATTCTCTAATAGTAACATTATCTCCAATTTCTACAGTAGTTTCTTCATCATCAAATTTTAAATCTTGAGGAATTCCAGAGATTACTGCGCCCGGAAAAATTCTACAGTTTTTTCCAATTCTAGCACCTTCCATAATCGTAACGTTAGAACCAATCCAAGTTCCAGAACCAATTACTACATTATTATGAATTGTAGTAAAAGGTTCTATTACTACGTTTCTTGCTATTTTTGCTTGCGGATGTACATACGCTAATGGTTGATTCATATTTTATTATTTTCTAGCAATTTGAGCCATTAATTCTGCTTCTGCGACTATTTTGCCATTTGCATAAGCATATGATTGCATATGACAAATTCCTCTTCTTATAGGTGTAATTAGCTCACATTTAAATATAACAGTGTCTCCAGGTAATACTTTTTGTTTAAATTTTACTTTGTCCATTTTCATGAAATAAGTTAAATAATTTTCTGGATCAGGAACTGTGTTTAAAACTAATACCCCACCACATTGTGCCATAGCTTCAACTTGTAAAACACCGGGCATAACGGGTGCTCCTGGAAAATGTCCTACAAAGAAATCTTCATTCATTGTAACATTTTTCATTCCTACTACGTGTTTATCTGAAAGCTCTAAAATTCTATCTACCAATAAAAAAGGAGGTCTGTGTGGTAAAATTTCCATGATTTGATGAATATCCAATAAAGGAGGTAAATTCAAATCATAAATAGGTACATTATTTCTTTTTTCTGCTTTAATAATTTTCGCAAGTTTCTTTGCAAATAATGTATTTATTTGGTGTCCTGGTTTGTTCGCAATTATTTTTCCTTTGATACTAGTACCTACCAAGGCTAAGTCTCCAATAACATCTAACAATTTATGTCTTGCAGCTTCATTTGCCCAATGTAAAGTTAAGTTGTCTAAAATTCCGTTAGACTTAATAGAGATTTCATCTTTATTAAAAGCTTTTTTTAATTTTTGCATCGTACTATCAGATAACTCTGAATCTACGTAAACAATGGCATTATTTAAATCTCCACCTTTAATTAAATCGTTCTCTAATAGCATTTCAATTTCATGTAAAAAACTGAAAGTTCTGGCGCCTGCGATTTCTTCTTTAAAATCAGATATTTTATCTAAAGTAGCATTTTGTGTACCTAATATCTTAGTACCAAAATCGACCATGGTAGTTATTTGATATTCATCTGAAGGCATTAAAATAATTTCACTTCCAGATTTTTCATCCTTATATGAAATAATTTCTTTTACCACATATTCTTCTACATAGGCTTCTTGTTCTTTGATACCTGCCTCCTCTAAAGCAGCCACAAAAAACTTAGAAGAACCGTCCATAATTGGTGGTTCTGAAGCATCTATTTCAATTAATAAATTATCTATACCTAAACCAACAGCAGCGGCTAAAACATGCTCTGATGTCTGAATTAGTACTCCGTTTTTCTCTAGGTTTGTTCCTCTTTGGGTATTTGTAACATATTCTGCTCTTGCCTCTATAACCGGGCAACCTTCTAAATCTATTCTACTAAAAGCAAAACCATGATTTATTGGCGCAGGTTTTAAAGTCATGTTTACAGTATTACCCGTATGCAATCCTACACCAGATAAATGAACCTCTTTTTGTATTGAATTTTGTTTCTTACTCATTATTTTTTGATTTGAGTTTTCAAATCTTTTTCTATTTGATTGATCTTTGACACTATTTTTGGTAAATTTTTAAAATACACGAAGCTCTTATTGAAGTCTCTGGCATTTATAGCAGGAGTTCCGTAAACCATTTGATTATCTCTTAAACATTTAGTAACACCTGTTTGACCTAAAATTTTCACATTATCACCAATTTTAAGATGACCTGCAATACCCACCTGTCCACCAATCATACAGTTTTGGCCTATTTTAGTAGAACCTGCAATACCTGTTTGAGAGGCGATTACAGTATTTGCACCTATTTCTACATTGTGTGCAATTTGAATTTGATTATCTAATTTAACGCCTTTTCTAATAATAGTAGCACCTAAAGTTGCTCTATCTATTGTACACGCTGCTCCAATATCTACATTATCTTCTATAATAACATTACCTATTTGAGGAATTGCTTTAAACTCTCCGGAATCATTAGGAGCAAAACCAAAACCATCTGCACCAATAACAGTGCCTGAATGCACTTTACAGTTTTCTCCAATTTTAGTATCTGAATATATTTTTACTCCTGAAAAAATAACGGTATTATCTCCGATTACTGTATTGTCTCCAATATAAGTGTTTGGATAGATTTTTACATTATTTCCTATTTTTACGCCTTCTCCTATAAAAGAGAATGCACCAATGTATTCATTTTCTCCTATTTCAGAAGAAATAGCAATAAAATTTGGTTGCTCTCTTCCTGATTTATTATTTTTAACTTCATTATAAAATTCTAATAATTTAGAAAAAGACTTGTAAGCATCGTCTACTTTAATTAATGTTGTTTTCACTTCTTTGTCTAAAACTAAACTCCTATTTACTATAGTTACAGATGCATTTGTTGTGTATAGGTAAGAATTATATTTAGGGTTCGATAAAAAAGTTAAAGACCCTTTTTGACCTTCTTCAATCTTAGAAAGTTTAGAAACTTCTTCTTCAGGGTTGCCTATTACATCTCCTTCTAGAATATCCGCTATTTGTTGTGCTTTAAATTTCATCAATGGCAAAAATATAAAAATAATACCGTTTAGTCTAATCTCAGGATTACTTAGGGTAACAAATAAAATGTTTTACAACAGGTATTGTAAGTGCCTGCAAGTTTAATTGGTCAGATGCTCTACTTATATCTTCTAAATTTCCTTTTTTAGTTAAGATATAAACTGGTGCTTTTAAATTATAAGCTTGATTACTTATCTTCTGATGAAATACAAAATAATCAACCTCTTTATTGGAAAGGTGTAACTGTTTCATTGCTTTTTCTCTTTTTTTTCTGAAATAATTTTCTGAAAAAGTATCTTCTTGCATTTCTATTTTTAATAATTTTCGATCTACAATCATTGAAGATAATAATGATAAAACACAGTCTTCATGATGCACCCATTCTTTAACAGCAGACAAAATATCATAATCATCTAGTTTAGAAAACATTTCTAATGTTTCTTCTGTAAAATTATTTTTAGAAATTTGATTGTATAAAAAATACTTTAAAGCTGAGCTACAATATAAATTTGTACCTTTTTCTGCCAGCTCTTTAGCTCTTTTTAAAACATTTACTAAAATATTTTCTGCAACCAAACCTGTTTTATGCAAATAGACCTGCCAGTACATTAATCTTCGTGCAATTATAAACTTTTCTACAGAATAGATTCCTTTTTGTTCAATAACTAGTTGATCATCTTTTACATTCATCATTGCAATTAATCTATCTGATGAAATATTTCCTTCTGTTACACCTGTATAAAAACTATCTCTTTTTAAATAATCTAGTCTATCTATGTCTAATTGGCTAGATATAAGTTGATATAAAAATTTTCGCGGATTTTTACCTTCAAAAATTTCTATTGCTAACTCTAATTTTCCATCAAATTCTTCATTTAACTTCTTCATGAATTTTAAAGAGATCTCTTCATGACTAATACCACTAACAATACTATTTTCTAAAGCATGTGAAAATGCTCCGTGACCAATGTCATGCAATAAAATAGCCAAACACAATGCATTTTTCTCTTCATCAGAAATTTCAACTTGCTTAAAACGCAAAACATTTATAGCTTTTTGCATTAAATGCATACAACCTATGGCATGATGAAAACGAGTGTGATTTGCACCTGGATACACTAAATTAGAAAACCCCATTTGTGTAATTCTTCTTAAACGCTGAAAATAGGGATGTTCTATGATATCAAAAATTAAAGAATTTGGTATTTGTATAAAACCGTAGATAGGATCATTTAAGATTTTAAGTTTGTTCGGTGTTTTTTCTTTCAAAGGTATTTAATTTTCAATCTATAATTGCAAAATACGATATTTCTAGAGACAATTTCATATATTTATAAATGATAATTTTAAATAACAAAAAATATTTAAATTTGGCAATATTTTATCATATTGTTACGTCATTAAAAGCAACAATATATTAATTTTAGCGTTAAATAAATAAAAATAGATGAGCATACAAATTTTATGGGTGGATGATGAAATTGAATTATTAAGACCGCATATTATATTTTTAGAACGCAAAAATTATAAAGTTACAACTTGCACAAACGGCGCAGATGCAATTAATCTAGTAGACGAAATAAATTTTGATATTGTTTTTTTAGATGAAAACATGCCAGGCTTAAATGGTTTAGAAACACTTTCAGAAATTAAACAAAAACAAGCCAATTTACCTGTAGTAATGATTACTAAAAGTGAAGAAGAATATATTATGGAGGAGGCTATTGGATCTAAAATAGCTGACTACTTAATAAAACCTGTAAATCCTAGTCAAATTTTATTAAGCTTAAAGAAGAACTTAGATCATTCTAGGTTAGTTACTGAAAAAACCACTTCTAATTATCAGCAAGAATTCAGAAAAATTTCTATGGATTTAGCGATGGTAAATTCCTATGAGGAATGGATTGAATTGTATAAAAAATTAGTGCATTGGGAGTTAGAGTTAGAAAATATTAGTGACCCTGGAATGTTAGGTATTTTAGAAAGTCAAAAACAAGAGGCGAATACACAGTTTTTTAAATTTATAAAAAAGAATTATGAAGATTACTTAACTGCATATGACAAGCCAACATTTTCGCATACTTTATTTAAAGATTTTGTAGTACCAGAATTAAAAAAAGGTCAAAGTGTTTTATTTGTCGTAATAGATAATTTACGATATGATCAATATAGAATCTTAGAGCCATTAATTAACAACCACTACAAAAAAGAAGAAGAAAACGCATATTTTTCAATTTTACCAACAGCTACTCAATATGCGAGAAATGCTATTTTCTCAGGACTAATGCCTTCTGAGATGGAAAAAAAATATCCAAAGTTTTGGAAAAATGATACTGATGAAGGCGGTATGAACTTATTTGAAAGTGATTTTTTATCGGCCCAGATAAAGCGTTTAAATTTAGATCTGAAGCACGAATACTATAAAATTACCACATTAAAAAGCGGAAAAGAACTTGCTGATAATTATAATGGAACAAAACAAAATGATTTAACTGCTGTAGTTTATAATTTTGTAGATATGCTATCCCACTCGAAAACAGAAATGGAAGTAATTAAAGAATTAGCTGGGGATGATAAAGCATATCGATCTTTAACATTAAGTTGGTTTAAGAATTCTGCCTTGTTTGAAATTATACAAAAAGCACAAAGTTTAGGTCAGAAATTAATTATCACTACAGATCATGGAACTATAAACTGTAAAAATCCAACAAAAGTAATTGGAGATAAGAATATTAGTTCTAATCTGCGTTACAAAACCGGTAGAAGTTTATCCTATGAAGAAAAAGACGTATATGCTGTAAGAAACCCGAAAGACATTTTCTTACCAACTATTGCTATGAATAGTCCATTTATTTTTGCAAAGGAAGATTTGTTTTTTGCATACCCTAATAATTTCAATCATTTCGTGAAATATTTTAAAAACACGTATCAACATGGTGGGGTATCCTTAGAGGAAATGATTATTCCTTGCGCCGTTTATATTCCGAAATAACTCTTTATAATTTTAGTTGATTTAATAAACAAAAACAATACTTACTTGTAAATCACTTAAATACTATTAAAAGAATAATTTAAAAATTAGACCTCACAAGTGTTATAAATTTGTGAGGTTTCTTATTTTAGCCAAATGAATAAAAACTATTCTTTAGAAAGTTTATCTGAAATAGCTTCCGAAATAATTACCTCAGCAAAAAATAAAACAGTACTGTTCTATGGGAAAATGGGTGTTGGTAAAACAACACTAATTAAAGAAATTTGCATGCAATTAGAGGTTATTGATACCGTCTCCTCTCCCACTTTTTCTTTAGTAAATGAATATAAAACATCAAAAGAAACTTCTGTTTTTCATTTTGATTTTTATAGAATTACAAAAGAAGAAGAAGCTCTTGACATGGGAATTGAAGAGTATTTATATGATAATAGTTGGTGTTTAATAGAATGGCCACAAAATGTGGAAAATTTACTACCTTTAGAATCTGTTCAAATTCATTTATCTATTTTAGATAATGGAAAACGCAACGTACAATTAAAATAATTAAATTTATGAGTTCATTTTCTCCATTTAGTAAAGAAGAATTACTACCCCAAGAAGAAATGTTAGAAATACAAAAGAGAAAAGGAGAACTCTTTATTGGCTTACCCAAAGAAACTTATTTGGGTGAAAAACGTGTTTGTTTATCTCCAGATGCTGTTGGTGCTTTATCTGCTAATGGGCACAGAATTGTTATTGAAACAGGTGCTGGAGATGGAGCTAATTTTACAGACAAAGAATATTCTGATGCAGGTGCAAAAATTTCTTACAATATAGAAGAAGCTTTTAAATGTAACATTGTTTTAAAAGTTGCTCCTCCAACAGAAAATGAAATTAAATATATTAATCCCAAAACAATTCTTATTTCTTCGTTACAATTAAAAACACAATCTAAAATATATTTTGAATCCCTAGCAAAAAAGAAAATTACTGCCATTGCATTCGATTATATAAAAGATGAACATGAAACCTATCCAATTGTAAAATCTTTAAGCGAAATTGCAGGAACTGCATCTATATTAATTGCTGGTGAACTAATGAGTGGCGTTAATAAAGGAAATGGTTTATTACTTGGAAACATTGGAGGAGTTCCTCCAACAAGTGTTGTAATATTTGGTGCAGGTACCGTTGGCGAATATGCGGCTAAAACTGCAATTGGTTTGGGTGCAAGGGTGAAAGTTTTTGATAATTCTATTAGTAAATTAAGAAAATTACAAGATTGTTTACATGCACCAATTTACACCTCTACGTTGCAACCTAAATCTATTTTAAAAGCACTAATGCGGTGTGATGTTGCAATAGGGGCTATTCGCGGTAAAAACAGATCTCCTATTTGTGCAACAGAAGAAATGGTTGAGAAGATGAAAGAAGGTGCAATTATTGTAGATGTAAGCATTGACAGAGGTGGTTGTTTTGAAACCTCCAACGTAACTGCACATAGCAAACCTACTTTTGTAAAACACGGTGTAATTCATTACTGTGTCCCTAACATTCCTGCTCGATATGCGAGAACTGCTTCAGTTTCTATTAGTAATATATTTACTTCTTACTTGCTGAATATTGCAGAAGAAGGTGGTTTTGAAAATACTGCCAGATTTGATAAAAGTTTACGAAACGGAATGTATTTTTATCACGGAATTTTAACTAATAAAACAGTTGCAGATTGGTTTAACCTACCTTTTAGAGATATTAATTTATTGATACTTTAATATTCAAATCTAAAATTATAGAAAAAATAAAACCAAATGTTACACAACTATTTTTTCTTAATAAATCGCTATAAAATAACTTTGTTTTACATTCTTATAGTTATTCATTTTACATAAATTTGTGCTTCAAAATTTTAGTATGTTAGTAAAAAGAATTTTTTATTATTTAGTAGGTTTATCCTTAGGTTCTATTGCTGTTTATTTCTTCTGGCAAAAGAAAAACGCTACGTTTGACTACGGAATGGATTCTAGAACACTAAAAACTATTAGAATCAAAAAGCGTTTATTTTCTGATAATGCAAGAGTTACAATGCAAAGATTTGATATTGATACTTTGAAAATATCTACAATATTGCACGATGGTGATGTGGATTTTGGAAAAGGAAAGCCAAGACAAACTCCTTGTGCAGAATATTATGTTACTGGAAACAACGAATTAGAAAATATAAGTTTATTAATTAAACGCTGTGATTCTTCGGCTACCATAGAAAAAATTATTGTTGAATAAATTATAATTTTATGATGTCACTATGAATTGAGAAATTTTATTTTAAGTTTTGTTTGTAGTGCGCCTCTATCTCCTCTACATTTTTAATTGTTTTTTTAACCCAATTAAAATATAAAACTTCTTTTTCCTCCTTTGATAATCTCCAATCACTCTCAGAATTTCGAAGCTTTGTAGTAACATCTTGTAATATAATTGCTGCAGCAACCGATATATTTAAACTTTCAGTAAAACCAACCATTGGAATTTTTAAAAATCCATCTGCATTTTCAATTACGCAGTCTGAAACTCCCTCAGCCTCCACTCCAAATACAAATGCAGTCTTTTTTGATACATCAAAATCTTGTAACAAACAAGAATCATTATGTGGAGTTGTTGCTACTATTTGATATCCTGCCTTTTTAAGACCATCTAAGCAAGTTTTTGTATTGTCACCATCATTTCTATATCTATATTGATTTAGCCATTTTTGAGACCCCTTAGCTACGTGCCTAGAAATTTTATTATTGTATTTATTTTCAATAACATGCACATCTTGTACTCCGAAAATATCACAAGTTCTAACAACTGCACTTGCGTTATGAGATTGAAAAATATCTTCTAAAACGACTGTAAAATGTCGGGTCCGATTTTCTAATACATTTTTAAAAAGCTGCTTTCTATTCTCTGTTAAAAAGCTTTCGAAATAATTTAATAGTTTTTCGTCAGTCATAATTATAAACTTAAAATTATTATTTTTTTCCTTACATAAACAATTAAGTATTAAAGATAATTTAATTTATAAAGTTGACTTAAAGAAGCATAGTTCAATTAAGATACGAATAAGTCTTGATGCAGGGTAAAAAAATTAAGAAACTAACGTATTAAAATAATCAAAAATTTCTCCTTTAGAAATACTACTACCTTTTTCTATCAAATCGAAAACTTCTAAATTTCTTTCTGAGTTATAGGGTTTAGTTCCTTTAAAAATCTCAACAGAGTTATCCATAGGATTTTGCATCAACCATTCAAATCCTTTTTGTTCTAATAAGTTAATATCCCAAGTAATTTTTATAGCAATTCTATGAATTTCTTCGTCTTCACATTTAAATAAATTTACAGATCTTTCAGAAAAGTGCTCTATATAAGCTGTTTTTGTTAGTACATCATCCCAAACAACGTCCGAGAAAACATTCATTTCATCTTCTGCAACAGATGGCTTTTCCTTTTTAATTTGATTCCATTCTTTGGCATCTATACTTTGGGTAGCTAAAAAGTGGGCAAATTCTTCATGCAAGCCCTCAAATTGTTCTTTAGTTAATTGTCTGTATTTCATAATTTATAGTAAAAAAAAACCGCCCTATTATAGGCGGTTCAAATATCTAAATTTTATTTTAATTAAAATGAATATCTCAATCCAAATTGCATTTGCCATCTCGAAATTAATGTAGAATTATATACAAACGTTTCTTTTAAATTAGAGTTAAAGCTATACGTTGGGCTTCCACCGGCATCTATTGAAACACCTATAGGCTGAACTGCGTTTGGCTGTTGAACTAAACCCCAATCAGAATTTAATAAGTTACCAAAATTCAGAATATCAATACTAAACTCTAGCGAATTATTATCCTTTATTTTTAAATTTTGAATAAACTTCACATCCATTTTACCTCTCCAAGGTGTAAGAGCTCCATAACGCTCTGCATATTGCCCTCTTCTACCCTTCAAATAGTCATCTTGATTAATAAAGTTCTCTAAATTACCTGCATCAGTTGCGGTGCTAAAGTCCATTTGACCTATTTCTGAAGTTGTAGGAATATATATTAAATCATTTAAATTAGATCCATCGTTATTGATATCTCCAGCATACGTATAATTAAAACGACCTCCCTGTGCTAATTCATAGAAAGAAGAAAGTGTAGTCGTCCATTCTTTGTTTGCCCCATAATTCCAAGATTTAGCTGCAACTGCTATAAAACGATGTCTATCTCCGTATTTTGAATGCGCTAATGTCGCGCTATTCGCATTCGACAAAACAGGATTAAAAGCAAAAGCATCACCAGTTATTTCTGCTTCAATAGAATTTACATCCTTTGAATCTAAAAAATTATAAGCTGCCATTAAGTACAAACCATTGTCAAATGTTTTTTGTGCTTTTAATGATGCATTCAATGTTCTTCCTTTATCTGAATTTGTAAATACATATGCATTAGCTTGACTTCCGTAAGCACCAACTACACGATCATTATCCGTGTATATCGCTCTTGAATCTACCCCTTGTAAAGTTCCTGTTGGTGGCGTTAGCCCCCAATTTTGAACGTGAGCACCATTAATATCTTTAGTATAAGCAATATCTGTTGTTAGAATGGTACCATCCTTTAATTTTACGTCTGCCCCAAAACTAGTTCTCCAAACTTGTGGGAATTTGTAATCAGGATCTACATTTTGTTGAAACCAAAAATTTGGATTTCCAATTTGATTACCTAACCAAACAAAAGGAAAACGTCCTGTAAATAATCCTGTACCACCTCTAAGTTGTATAGAACTATCGCCGTTCACATCATAATTAAATCCTAAACGAGGAGAAACCAACCAATCGTTAGATGGCATTTGAGTATTACTCAATTGTTGTACTTGTCCTGAATTAGGGTTTATATAAGGAATTCCAGGAAAGTAATCTGGTGTTCCATCTATAACTTCTTGTGCCTTTTGAGCAGAGTCGAAAAACAAAGGTTTATCAAAACGGACTCCATAAGAAAATTTAAAATTATCATTAATATTCCAATCGTCTTGCACATAAAATGCCAACTGGCCTACGTTTGTTTCTGCTAATGCCCATGAATCATTAGCGTTATTATTATTAAAAGTGTTTTGAGCCGCAGCAAAAGCATCTGCTAACAGACCGCTAGATATTCCTGTTCTAAAACCATCCATATCAGCAAAATCACCACCAAAAGCACCTACATAACCTCGACTATCACCAAAACCATATACACCTAAATTAAATGAATTATCAAATTCAAATTTTTCAAAAGAAAAACCAATGGTATAATTATGATCACCTTGAGCAATATTTAGATTATTTGTTATCTGAAAAACTTTTTGATCTAGCTTATTATGAGTTGAAAAAGGTTCATGTCCTGCGATGATATAGTTCCCTCCATTTCCGTCTTGAATTCTAAACGCTGGCATCGGTGCTGATTTAGGGCTTCTAAAATCATCAAAATGTGTGTACCCAACTTGTAATTTATTGGTTATATTTTCATCTAGAGTAGAATTTAATTCTACTAGAAAAGACTTTAAATTATTATTAATTTGATATCCAGTGTTTTCGAACTGTAACATTTGAGAGCTAGGACCTCTAAAACCTAATGCCGTTGGATGTGCAGGCAAATCTCTAGAAGCATTCAAAAAGTTATAAACGAATGATACACGATTGTCTTTATTAATGTTCCAGTCTAATTTAAATAATCCTTTTGAACTATTAGAATCATGTGTAAACCCCTCATAAGCACCTGTATTATATCCTATACCTGCTAATGCACTTTGCACCTCAGCTAGATCTGCTTTTAAAACTCTAGATTCATTAATGCTATTCGAGCCAGTATTTGGAAGCCAAGATTGTCCTAAGTCCGTTCTTTTAACTTCTTCAAAATTTACAAAGATAAAAAGTTTATCTTTTATAATTGGTGCTCCAACACTAACCCCGGATTGAGATTGTCTTAATTGTGGAACAAAAATATTTTCTCCTTTAATTTTGCCTCCAGTAAAATCCTGATTCCTGAAAAAGCCATAAACAGTTCCTGAAACTGCATTTGTACCACTCTTTGTTACTGCATTTACAGAAGCTCCTGTAAACCCTGATAAAGTTACGTCATATGGCGCCGTAGAAACAGAAATTTGTTCAATTGCATCTAAAGATACCGGTTGAGATCCTGTCTGTCCTCCCGGAGTTGCAGCGTCTAACCCAAATGGGTTATTAAAAATAGAACCATCTAAGGTGAAATTATTATATTGATCATTTCTACCTCCAAAAGAACCTCCAGAAGCGGCAGGATCTAAACGAGTAAAATCTGATGCCGATCGAGAAATTGTAGGTAATGTTCTCAAATCCTTAGAACGAATGCTTGTTTGTGCTCCAGTTCTTCCATTATTAAAAACGGTGTTTTTGCCTGAACTAATAACAATCTCATCTAACATGTTTGTATCATCTGATAATACAGCATCGATATTTGTAGTTTTTCCTAAAGTCAAAAATACCTTAGATATTTTTTGAGTTTCAAAGCCAACATAACTAATTGTAATAGTATAAGGGCCTCCAATTCTTAAATTAGATAATGTGTACCGTCCATTATTTTGCGCCGTAGTACCTGATATAGTTCCTGTAGGGGTATGCAGCGCTATAATATTTGCTCCAAACAAAGCTTCTCCAGTTTTTTCTGTTATGGTTCCAGTAATTTTTGAAGTAGTAGTCTGTGCATATACACTTGTACTAATTACTAAAATTAAAGAACACAAAATAAGTAATTTTAATTTCATTTTTTTTTGTATTTATTCGTTTTTGTTATGTAAAAGTAAAGAAAAAAAAAAGTCTACTATAAAAAGTAGACTTTAAATTTTTAAAAAGTATTTAACATTTTGTTAACTACTCAGAAATAACTTCAAAAGTAATATCAGCAACTACTGCTCTGTGTAATCTAACAGCTGCTTCATATTTACCCAATCTTTTCACAGAACCACCAACGACTTTGATAAATTTCTTATCTAAATCTGTTCCTGCTTTTGCTAATGCTGCAGCTAAATCAATGTTATTTACAGAACCAAATAATTTGTCTCCTGAACCAACTTTAGATGCAATTTTAATTTCATATCCTTTAACTGCTTCCGCTATAACTGTTGCATCTGCAATTAATTTAGCTTCTTTATAAGCTCTTTGTTTTAAATTCTCTGCTAAAACCTTCCTTGCAGATGAAGTAGCTAAAGATGCTTTTCCTGTAGGGATTAAAAAATTTCTACCAAATCCGTTTTTCACGTCTACGATATCGTCTTTAAATCCTAAATTTTCTACGTCTTGTCTTAATATAAGTTCCATGTTCTACGTCTTTATTATTTTAACAAATCTCCAACATAAGGCATTAACGCTAAATGACGACACCTTTTAATTGCTTGCGCAACTTTACGTTGATATTTTAATGAAGTTCCTGTTAAACGTCTTGGTAAAATTTTACCCTGTTCGTTTACTAAATACATTAAGAAATCTGCATCTTTATAGTCGATATACTTGATACCTTTCTTTTTAAATCTACAGTATTTTGCTTCTTTCTTAGTGTCTATGTCTAACGGCGTTAAATATCTAACGTCAGCAGATTTACCACCTTTTGATTGTTGTTCTATCGTTGCCATTTCTTATTTTTTAGTAGATTTAACACGTTCAGTTCTAACTTTTGCCCAAGCAGCAGCATGTTTGTCTAATCTAACAGAAAGGTAACGCATAACGCTATCATCTCTTCTAAACTCTAACTCAAATGCAGAAATCTCTTCTCCAGCAATTTTGTACTCTAATAAGTGATAAAAACCACTTTTCTTTTTTTGGATTGGATAGGCTAATTTTTTTAAGCCCCAATCTTCTTTGGAAATCATTTCGGCACCTCTAGAAACCAAATAGTCGTTAAACTTTTGTACTGTCTCCTTTATCTGAGTATCAGATAAAACGGGATTCAAAATGAAAACAGTTTCGTAATGATTCATAAATTAAATTTTAAATGTTTATTTTAAGGGTGCAAATATAGGTACTTTTTACTTAGTACTACTAATTATTTTTAAATCTTTGTACTTAACAAATTTTCTACCTTCTGTATAAATATTGTTATTCTACAAAAGATTCTTTATTCATATTATTAGTAACATTATTATGACATTTTAAACTAATCATCTAAGGAAATATCTTCATTTTTTATGGGTAATTTTTCGTTATGCCATTTGACGATTTTCAAGCCTCCTTATTTCTTTTTTATGTCTTACAAAGATATAGACTACAGAACTTGTAAAAAGGTTGCTTGGAAGAATAAAAAATTAACTTTTTTTAGTTATTGAAGAAAAGGGTACACAAAAGCAATTCTTATTTAGAATAAGAAAAAGAGAGAATAGAAATCACTAAAAACCAACAAATAATAAGGAGCAAACTCTTTTAATAGGCATCTACATCAATAATAAACCGAATAGGTCTAAAGTCTGCCACAGCCTCAAACGTATTTCTAATTTTAGTAATCTGACTTTTTGTGTGCACTAAGCCTTGTTTTGGAGGAATTTTAATTATTATATTTTTAATATACTGATTTCTAATTCTTGCCACAGCAGGCGCCGTTGGTCCGAGAACATGTTCCCCAAAAGAGCTGTACAAAGCTTTAAATAACCAATTTACTCCGCTATCTACTTTGTTGTAATCTCTATGTTTTAATGTGATTTTTATCAACCGATAGTAGGGTGGATATTTATATTGATACCTTTCTTGCAATTGTTCCTTATACATTTCTTTATAATTTGTTGTAGAAACTTGTTGCAGTATTTGATGAAACGGATTGTAAGTCTGAATGGCCACATTTCCTTGTTTTTTACTTCTTCCTGCTCTGCCAGAAACTTGTACCATCATATCATAACCACGCTCATGTGCTCTAAAATCTGGAAAATTTAGCATGGTATCTGCATTTAAAATCCCTACTAATGAAACGTTTTCAAAATCTAAACCTTTAGACAACATTTGCGTTCCCACAAGAACGTCTATTTCTTTGGTCTCAAAAGCACCAATTATTTTCTGATATCCATGTTTTCCACGCGTAGTATCTAAATCCATTCTACCAATTTTAAACGCTGGAAAAATTTCTTTCAACTCCAACTCTATTTGCTCGGTTCCAAAACCTTTGGTATCTAAAGTATTGCTACCACAAGCACCACAACTATTTGGCATTGCACGCTGGTAACTACAGTAATGGCAGCGTAATTCATGTTTAAATTTATGAAAAGTAAGCGTAACATCGCAATTTGGGCATTCAGGGGAAACGCCGCATGTTTTACATTCTACAACTGGCGAATATCCACGTCTATTTTGAAATAGAATCACCTGTTCTTTTAAATCTAACGCTTCTTGAATCAATGTCAACAAACTGTCAGAAAAATGACCCTTCATTTCCTTTTTCCGCTGCTTTTCTTTTACGTTAATTAGCTCAATTTTAGGTAACTGTACATTTCCATGACGCCTATTTAATTCAACAAAACCATATTTGTTTTGCTGAGCATTATAATAGGTCTCTAAAGAGGGGGTTGCAGAGCCCAATAATATTTTAGCCTTATGAATTTTAGCCAATACAATGGCAGCATCCCTTGCGTTGTATCTTGGTGAAGGCTCAAACTGTTTGTAAGAAGTTTCGTGCTCTTCATCTACCACAATTAAACCCAAATTAGAAAATGGCAAGAAAACAGAAGATCTTGCACCTAAAATAATACGTGCTTTTGGTTTGTTGTTTAAAACATTATTCCACACTTCTACCCTTTCATTGATAGAGTACTTAGAGTGAAAAACGGAAATTTGTTCACCAAAATAATACTGCAAACGCACAATAATTTGTGTAGTTAATGCAATTTCTGGCAATAAGAATAAAACTTGTTTGCCTTCGTCTAAAACCTCTTGAATTAACTTTGTATACACTTCTGTCTTACCAGAACTTGTAATTCCATGCAACAGTGTTACATCTTTTTCTTTAAATGTTTCTTTTATTTCGTCAAGTGCTTTTTCTTGAAACTCATTCAGAACCTTTAAATTGTTGGTGTCTCCTTTATATTGAACTCGATCTATTTGAATATGGTAAAACTCCAAAATCTCTTTATCAACCAAAGATTTTAAAATGTTAGAAGAAACCACTGCTTTTTCTTCTAAATCTTTTGCTTTTATTGGTTTTTTGGTTGTTAATAACTGAAAAAATCCCAGCACTGCTTCTCGCTGTTTCTTTGCATTCGATAACTCTTCTAATAATTTTCCTAACGAATCATCTGAGGTATATTTTTTATGAAGACGAACATATTTTACTAGCTTTGGTTTGTATTGTTCATAAATTTCTTCTTTTATTACAATGGCCTCTTTTTGAATTAACCCATTAACAATGGGCATTACTTTTTTCTTCCCTAAAATAGCAATTACTTGATGAATTGTTAATTGAGATTGCTGTTGCAAAGCTTCAAAAATCAAGAATTCTTCATCTGCTAAAATAGTTTCATCTAAAAAAGTGTTGTTTTTATAAATTATAGTTTCACTTTCTAATAAAAAAGCAGAAGGCAGAGAAGCTCTATATACATCTCCTAAAGAACACATATAATAGTTAGCAATCCATTGCCAATGTTGCAGCTGCTTATCATTAACTAAAGGTATTTCATCTAAGATTTGATGAATTTCTTTTGCTTCATACAGCGTTGGTGCATTCGTATGAATATTGAGAACCAACCCTGTATACATTTTAGACTTTCCAAAAGAAACAGCAACACGCATTCCTTTTTTTAAAAAATCTGCTTCATCTTCAGTTACAGAATACGTGAACGTTCTCTGAATAGGAATTGGCAATATGACGTCTATAAAATGGATAAGATGCTATTTTTTGTTGATTTCAAAATTACGTAAAATTAGAATGCAATTACTTTTAAATTATACTAAAGCTAACAAATGGTCTAACACTAATTTCAATACCGTTTTTTTATTTTTCATAAAAAAAACATAAAATTGAAGTTCTGTACTAATAGCTTCTTGCCTTAGCAAGAGTGTTAATAAACTACTCTTCTATATCTCCTTCAGACTCTATTTCAGAATCTGAATCTAATTTTGGCCCTTTAAATTTACGAGTACCCTCGTATAATTCATATTTTACAAACTTACAGTCTAAATCTGCATTTTTCAACGCAATTCTTCTAGAAGTTCTTAATCCTACTGCTTTTAAAGCATCTGTATCTGAAGTAATTAACCATGCTGTAGAACCTGGATAATTATTTTTTAAGGTATCGCCTATTTTCTTATAAAATTCTTCTGTGTCTATATTTAAACGTTCGCCATATGGTGGATTGAACAAAATAGTGGTGTTCCCGAAGACTTCTTTTTTAGAATTAAAAAAATTGACATGGTGCACTCCAATAAACTCATCTAAATTGGCGTTTGCTACATTTGCAGTTGCTTTTTCTACTGCAGATGGCGCTTTATCAAAGCCCATAATTTTAAAATGAGAAGAACGTATTTTCTTTAATAAGGACTCTTGAATTGTAAAATACAAGTCTTCATCATAATCTTTCCATTGCTCAAAAGCAAATAATTTTCTATTGATATTCGCAGGAATATTATTAGCAATCATGGCAGCTTCTATTAAGATAGTTCCCGAACCACACATAGGATCTATAAAGTTTTCTTCACCTGTATAACCAGATAATAAAACCATACCAGCGGCCAAAACCTCATTAATTGGTGCGATGTTTGTAGCTGTTCTGTACCCTCTTTTATGCAAGGAATCTCCAGAAGAATCAATAGAAACAGTTAACCATTCTTTCTGAATATGAATGTGAATCTTAACATCTGGATATTTTAAATCTACATTGGGCCTTTTACTATATTTATGTCTAAAATAATCTGCAACTGCATCTTTAGACTTTAAAGAAATGTAATGAGAGTTGGTGGTGAAATTCTTAGAATTTACTACTGCACCAATTGCAAAAGTACCTTCTACATCTAAATAATTTTCCCATTTTATTTTCTGAATAGAGTCATAAAGATCTTCTTCATCATAAATTTTACAAATCTTTATGGGCTTTAAAATACGAACAGCTGTTCTTAAAGCAATATTTGCCTTGTACATAAAACCTTTATCACCTCTAAAAGAGACGCTTCTTACCGCTTCCTTTACATCTTGTGCGCCTAAGTTTTTTAACTCTTCTGCCAGTACACCTTCTAAACCGAAAAGTGTTGTTGCCGTCATTTTAAAATCTTTCTCCATACGTATAAAATTGGTTGCAAAAATACATTTTATTGTTCAAATGATGTATCTAGAATCCTAAACTTTTAAGTTTAATTCGGAACTATTATTTGCTTTTAAAATATTTTTTTTTGTTTTTTATTAATTAATAAACGTGCAAACTTTTATAAAACACACTAGTTTGTTAAAATTTCATTCTAAAACCGCAATATTTAATTACTTTTACATTCTCAAAATATTTATGGAAACAAAAGATTGGTTTACAGATTGGTTTGATACTTCCTATTATCACACTCTATACAAAGAAAGAAATGATGTTGAGGCTCAGTTATTTATGAGAAAAATTACAGAAATGTTAAGTTTAAATAAAGCTACTCATATTTTGGATTTACCTTGTGGAAAAGGACGGCATTCTGTGTTTTTAAATTCTCTTGGATATAGGGTTACTGGCAGTGATTTATCTAAAAATAGTATAAATGCTGCGAAAAAGTATGAAAATGATACTTTGAAATTTAATGTACATGATATGCGTATGCCTTTTAGTAATAAATACAATGCTGTATTTAATCTGTTTACAAGCTTTGGTTATTTTGAAGACGATAAAGAAGACCTTTTAATATTGCACAACATTAAAAACGGCTTGACAAAAGAAGGTGTTTTTATATTTGATTTTTTAAATGCAATAATGGTAAAAGAAAATTTGGTTTCTAAGGAAAAGAAAGTTGTTGATGGTATTACTTTTGATATTACTAGAGAAATTTCTAATGGTTTTATTTTAAAGCATATTTCTTTTTTCGCAAATGCTAAAAAGCATTCTTATACCGAACGTGTAAAATATCTAGATTTAGAAAAAATGACTTATTATTTAGAAAAAGTAGGCTTTAAGATCGAACATACTTTTGGCGATTATTATTTAAATAGTTTTAATTCTAAAACCTCTAACAGATTAATTATAGTTGCAAAATGAGTTACATTTTATTAATTACCTCAGTGCTTTTGGGTTCTTTATTGGTTTTGTTAATAAAGCCAAGTAATAAAATTCTGCGTTTATTATTGGCATTTAGTGGTGCTTATTTGCTATCTGTTACCATATTACATTTATTACCAGAGGTATATACAGCATCTAAAGATTATGAAAGAATAGGAGTTTTTATATTGGTAGGTCTTATTTTACAATCTATTTTAGAGTCTTTTTCGAAAGGTGCAGAACATGGTCATATTCATATGCATGCTGATAGTAAAAAGTTTCCAACCTTGATTTTTTTTAGTTTATGTCTGCATGCTTTTTCGGAGGGTTTGCCAATTCATCATTCAGGAGAGAATTTATTATGGGCAATTATTGTGCATAAAATTCCGATTGCAATTGTATTAACAACCTTTTTAATACACACTAAATATTCGAACAAAACAATATTTATATTTCTCTTTTTCTTTGGATTGATGAGTCCGTTAGGAGTATTAGCAGGAGATAAGTTTGCCTTTTTCAGTAATTATTACACAGAAATTACAGCACTTATTATTGGCGTTTTCTTACATATTTCTACTATAATTCTATTTGAAAGCTCTGAAAATCATAAGTTTAATTTACAGAAGTTTACAGCAATTATTTTAGGAGTTTTACTAACAATTTTTACACTCTAAATTTGTATATTTTTCTAAAACATTAGAAAAACAAAGGAATTTAAAGAAAATTTGAAAGTTTTTGAGGTATTATTAAAATAGGTATATGCAGTATGTCAAGGAGAAATCTAATTCCCTACTTCATTTATAAATTTAATACGCATTAAACGCAATTCATCTTCGTCGTAATCACCATCAAATTCATCTAAAGCTTCCTGAATACTATCAGATTCAGCTTCCATAAAATACTCATGTATTTCTTCTTGCTGATCTTCATCTAATAAATCATCTAAAGCATAATCTATATTTAACTTTGTTCCAGAATAGATAATGGCTTCCATTTCTTTAATTAAATCCATCATTTCTTTTCCCTTAGATTTTGCAATATCTTCCAAAGGTAATTTTCTATCTGTATTCTGAATGATGTATAATTTTAAACCAGAATTAACTCCTGTACTTTTTACAATTAAATCATCTGGTCTTAAAACATCATTTTCAGCTACATACGTGGTAATTAATGAAACAAATTCTTTACCAAATTTTCTAGATTTACCCTCTCCAACACCATGTACTGTAGATAATTCTTCGATACTTATTGGATATTTTAAAGCCATATCATCTAAAGAAGGATCTTGAAAAACAGCAAAAGGCGGCACACCTTGCTTAGTAGCAACCTTTTTACGCAGACCTTTTAATAAACTTACAAGAACTACATCAGCAACACCACCAGAAGACTTTGCATTGGTAATAATTGTATTGTCATTTTCTTCTGTATAAGAATGATCTTCTGTCATTAAAAAAGAAGACGGCGTATCCATATAAATTAGTCCTTTATCAGTAAGCTTGACAACACCATACTGTTCAATTTCTTTTTTAATAAAATAAACTACTAATACCTGACGAATTAATGCCATCCAATAAGCAGCAGTCCTATCTTTACCAATTCCAAAAAATGGCTGCAAATGTGTTTTATGAGAAGTTAATAAAGCGTTTTCCTTCCCTATTAAAGTGTTTACTATATCTTTAGATTTATATTTTTGAAGTGTTTGTTTTACAACAGAAAGTAATTTAACGACATCTACTTTCGCTTCATGCTTTTTCTTCGGATTTCTAGAATTGTCGTCCATATCTGCTCCATCACCAGAAATAGCATCAAATTCTTCCCCAAAATAATGCAACAAATATTTACGTCGGTTCATAGACGTTTCTGCATAACCCACAACTTCTTGCAATAAAGCATGTCCAATTTCTTGCTCTGCAACAGGTTTACTAGACATGAATTTTTCTAGCTTCTCAATATCTTTATATGCATAAAAAGCCAAACAATAACCTTCGCCATCATCTCTACCCGCTCTTCCTGTTTCTTGATAATAACTTTCTAAACTTTTAGGAATATCATGATGAATAACAAAACGAACATCTGGCTTGTCTATTCCCATACCAAAAGCAATGGTTGCAACTACTATATCACAATTTTCCATTAGAAACATGTCTTGATGCTTTACACGTGTTTTTGCATCTAAACCTGCATGATACGGTACTGCATTTAATCCGTTTACTTGTAAAATCTGTGCAACTTCTTCTACTTTTTTTCTACTTAAGCAATAAATAATTCCAGATTTTCCTACACGTTGTTTTACAAAACGAATAATATCTTTTTCTACCTCTTTCGTTTTTGGTCTTACTTCATAGAATAAATTAGGTCTGTTAAAAGACGCTTTAAATCTATTTGCATCCGTAATTCCTAATGTTTTTAAAATATCTTCTTGTACTTTCTCTGTTGCTGTTGCAGTTAAACAAATAATAGGCACGTCATCAATAGCCTTAATAATGTGTTTTAAATTTCTATATTCTGGTCTAAAATCATGACCCCATTCAGAAATACAATGTGCTTCATCAATGGCTACAAAAGAAATTTTCTGCGTTTTTAGGAATGCTACATATTCCTCCTTTATTAAAGATTCTGGAGCTACATATAAAAGTTTGGTTATTCCGCTATCTATATCTGCCTTAACCTGAGCAATTTCTGTTTTATTTAGAGAAGAGTTTAAAACGTGGGCTACTCCATGGTTTTCAGAAATACCTCTTATGGCATCTACTTGATTCTTCATTAATGCAATCAAAGGAGAAACCACAATTGCGGTACCTTCTTGCATTAAAGCTGGCAGCTGATAACAAAGAGATTTACCACCTCCGGTTGGCATAATAACAAAAGTGTTATTCCTGTTTATAATACTTTTAATAACTTGCTCCTGTAAACCTTTAAATTTATTAAATCCAAAGAATTTTTTTAGAGAACTATGTAAATCCATTTATTAAATATTCGTTTAAAATTAAAAACAAAATACAAACCTTTTTTAAAGTTTGATGAAACTATTTTTTTGTGGTAAATTTGCTTGTTTATTAAACTAAAGATATAACTTTTTTTTATTCTGATAAAATACCAAACTATTGAAAAAATTAAATCCAATTATACAAACTGCCAAGGAAACCATTTTATTGGAAAGTGCGGCTATTGCGAATTTAGCAAAATTATTAGACGAAAACTTCGAAAAAGCAGTTAATTTTATTTTAAATTCAAACGGAAGAGTTATTGTAACGGGAATTGGTAAAAGTGCCAATATTGCCACAAAAATAGTAGCTACCTTCAATTCTACTGGAACACCTGCAGTTTTTATGCATGCGGCAGATGCAATTCATGGAGACTTAGGAAACGTGCAAAAGAATGATACTGTAATCTGCTTATCTAAAAGTGGGAATACGCCAGAAATTAAAGTACTAGTGCCTTTAATTAAAAATTATGGAAATAAAATAATAGCAATTACGGGCAATATAGACTCTTTTTTAGGAAAAAGCGCTGATTTTCCTTTAAACACTTTTGTAGAAAAAGAAGCCTGTCCTAATAATTTAGCACCAACTACAAGCACAACCGCACAACTAGTTATGGGAGATGCTCTAGCTGTTTGCTTGCAGGATCTAAGAGGGTTTACGAAGAAAGATTTTGCAAAATACCATCCAGGTGGTGCCCTTGGAAAACGTTTGTACCTCAGAGTATCTGATTTAATTAAAAACAATCAAATACCTAAAGTTAATGTTTCAGATTCTATAGCAAAAGTAATTTTAGAAATTTCTGAAAAAAGATTAGGAGTTACTGCTGTTCTAGAAAATGAAAAAATAGTAGGTATTATTACCGATGGAGATTTAAGACGCATGTTAAGTAAAACAACAAACATCAATCACTTTACAGCAAAAGATATTATGGGTAAAAACCCAAAAACTGTTCAAGAAAATACGATGGCTATTGCAGCTTTAGAAAAATTAGAGAGCAATAATATTACTCAAATTTTGGTAGTTAATGCGCAAGAAAAATATATTGGTGTAGTTCATTTACACGACTTAATTAAAGAAGGAATTTTCTAATGGAAGGGAAAAAAAATGAAATGTCGTTTTTAGGGCATTTAGAAGAGTTAAGATGGCATTTAGTAAGGAGCGCAGCAGCCATATTTATTATTGGCATTTTACTATTTGTTTTTCAAAAAGAAGTATTCAATCACTTTTTACTAGCGCATAGAAAATCAGACTTTATAACGTATCAAATATTCTGTGATTTTTTTAATTTATTCGGAATGGATAGCACCTTCTGTAATGTCGCTTTTACTGATAATTTAATTAGCTTAAAACCCACACAGCAATTAATGACTGCCATTTGGTCGTCTTTAATTTTAGGAATTATATTAGCTTTTCCTTATTTACTTTGGGAACTTTGGCGTTTTATTTCTCCAGGTTTAACAAAGAAAGAAATTAAAAGCTCTAGAGGGTTTATGTTCATTGCTTCGTTTTTATTTTTCTGTGGTATTGCATTTAGTTTTTATGTGATTGCGCCGATATCAATACATTTCTTATACAATTATAAAATTTCAGATGTAATTCAGAATAACTTCACACTAGAATCTCATATAGGATTAGTTACCAATATGCTATTAGGAGTTTCTGTTTTATTTGAACTACCTGTATTGGTTTATTTTTTAACAAAGATTGGTTTGGTAACTCCAGAATTTTTAAAGACATACAGGAAACATGCACTGGTACTCGTATTAATTTTAGCTGCTATTATTACACCTCCAGACGTTGCCAGTCAAATAATTGTTGCAATACCAATACTTGTTTTGTATGAAATAAGTATTAAAGTTTCTAGAATGGTGATTAAAAAACAAAAAAAAGATGCATAATAAAGTACAAGAGTTTAATGATTATCGTTCTAAAATGAACGAAAAAATATTAGCTTCCGACAATAAAGTTATTAAAAGAATATTTAATTTAGATACCAATGCTTTCCAAAAAGGACATTTACCTGTAAAGACTAAAGAGCTCTTAGGATTAGTAGCGTCAGCTGTTTTAAGATGTGATGACTGTGTACAATATCATTTAGAAGCAGCAAAAAAAAATGGAGTTACAAAAGAAGAAATGATGGAAACAATGTCTATTGCTAATTTAATTGGCGGTACTATTGTAATTCCGCATTTAAGAAAAGCACTGGAATATTGGGAAGCGCTGGAAGAAGAAAGTAAAGAAGCATAAATGTTTAATTGTTTAAGACTCTTAACATAGTTATTTATTACATTTACGAAAGCAACATTACACATTTTTTAAAATATGATTTTAAGAGCAGAGAACATTCAAAAAATTTATGGAAGCAGAAAAGTTGTAAGAGACATTTCTTTGGAGGTTCAGCAAGGAGAAATCATTGGATTATTAGGACCTAATGGTGCTGGTAAAACTACTTCTTTTTACATGATTGTGGGCATGGTAAAGCCAAATGCAGGTAAAATATTTTTAAATGATGAAGAAATAACGCAAGATGCCATGTACAAAAGAGCGCAAAAGGGAATTGGTTACTTAGCGCAAGAAGCATCTGTTTTTAGAAAATTGTCTGTAGAAGATAATATTATGTCTGTTTTACAATTTACCGGACGCTCTAAAAAAGAACAAAAAATAAAATTAGAATCTTTAATCGAGGAATTTAATATAGGTCATGTTCGGAAGAACCGAGGAGACTTGTTATCTGGTGGAGAAAGGAGAAGAACAGAAATAGCACGTTGTTTGGCTTCTGACCCTAATTTTATTCTATTAGATGAACCTTTTGCAGGCGTAGATCCTATTGCCGTAGAAGACATACAAAGTATTGTTGCGCAATTAAAAGAAAAAAATATTGGTATCCTAATAACAGATCATGATGTACAAGCAACTTTAGCTATTACAGACAAAACGTACTTAATGTACAATGGAAGCATCTTAAAAGAGGGAACACCCGAAGAACTAGCTGCTGATGAAATGGTCCGTAAAGTGTACCTTGGTAAAGATTTTGAGTTAAAAAGAAAAAAAATATTTTAGAAATAATACAGTCAAAAAATCATAAAAAAGCATCCATATACTATCATTTATGGATGCTTTTTTATTGAACTATAAGTACAATACTTCACTAAATAATTGCAAACTACGTTGTTCTTCTGCGATTAGATACTACCGATAAACAAACGTAAAATGCAATTATTAAGGGAATTGATACAAGTTGCAATGTCAACAGCATTGCTAATGAAATTAAAACAAACATATATTTAACTACATTATTTTTTATAGAGTACTCTTTAAATTTTAAAGAAAATAATGGCAATTCAGCATTCATTAAAAAGGTTAATAAAAAAGTTACCAAGATTAGAAAATAATGATTGGATATTAAGTTTTGAATAGATTCAAAAGTAGAATATTCTTGAATTAAAGGCAAAGAGATTATAAACAAGCTCATTGCTGGTGTTGGCAGACCAATAAAAGATTCTGATTGTCTAGTATCTATATTAAATTTAGCAAGCCTGTAACAAGCTCCTAAAGTAGGTAATAAACCAATAAGCTGAATTGGAGCAAAACTGAAATTGATCCAATTCATAACTATAGGTGCATTTTCTAAAATATCTGAATTTGGACTTGTAGCCAACAATTTAAACATTATAATACCTGGTACAACACCACTGGTAACCATATCTGCCAAAGAATCTAGCTGTTTTCCTAATTCTCCAGAGACATTTAAGATTCTTGCAGCAAATCCATCAAAAAAATCAAAAAAGATACCTAAAACAACTAAAATTCCTGCAATTTCAAAATTTCCTTGAACCGCAAAAATAGTTGCAACTGTTCCACAAAAAAGATTACCAAGCGTTAATATGTTAGGAATATGTTTTTTCATTTTTTAATATTAATTGAATAGCTAAAATAGCAAATCCTACTTGGGTAATTTTCTAAAACTATTTATTTTTTATGTATTTTTAAAAAATTATAAAAATAAAATTATTAGATGCCTATAATAAAATCAGACTTCTCTCCTACTTTACCATTTAAAAACGGTCATTTTAATACGATGTATCGACCACTTTTTACAAAAGATATATTTAGCTATACTAGAAAAAGAATCACTACTTGGGATGCTGATTTTATTGACCTGGATTTTTCTTTTGTAGGCTCTAAAACATTAGTTCTATTAATTCATGGCTTAGAGGGAAGCTCTAAATCCAAGTATATTGCCTCTACATCTAATCATCTAAATCAGAAAGGGGTAGATACTGTTTGTTTTAATTTAAGGAGTTGCAGTGGTGAAGATAATTTGTTATTATCAACTTATCACAGCGGAAAAACGGAAGATGTTGCCTTTGTTATAAAACATCTTTTAGAAAACTATAACTACGACAACATAGTACTTGTTGGTTTTAGTTTAGGAGGTAACTTAACTTTAAAATACTTAGGTGAATATCAGGAAAAATTGTCCTCAAGAGTAAAAGGAGGGGTAGCCATATCTGTTCCTGTAGATATAACATCTGCCGAACAAGAAATGGATAAAATAAAAAATAAACTATATGTTGAAATATTCTTCAAAACACTAAAAAATAAAATTTTAGAGAAAGCGCATAAATTTCCAGAATATCGTTTAAACCAAGATAAATTATTTAAAGCAACAAAATTTAAGCATTTAGAAAAACTATATACAGTTCCTGTATTTGGTTTTGAGAGTCCAGAGGATTATTGGATAAAAGCAAGTTCTAAACCTTATTTATCAAAAATTGATAGACCTACCTTATTGGTAAATGCAAAAGATGATACATTTTTGTCACCAGCATGTTTCCCTACCAAAGCGGCATTGCAATCTAAAAATTTTTATTTAGAGATTACAGATTATGGAGGTCATTGTGGTTTTATACAATCATTTAAGCCACAAGAAAATACATGGTTAGAAAAAAGAATTAGTTCATTTATGAGCGAAAAGATTCAAATTCCACTTTATTAAACAATATTTAAACAAAACCAATGTTAGTTTATTAGTATTTAAGATATTTGTTGAACAAATTATTATGCTTTTGAAACTTAGAATTTTATTTTTATTTTTATTTTTTTCATTATTTTTAAATGCGCAAGCTTTTAGAAATTATTCCAATGAATTTTTAAATATTGGTGTAGATGCCGCTGGTTTAGGAATGAGCAAAGCAATTGTGGCCACCTCTAATAACGTGAATTCTATATACTGGAACCCTGCTGGTCTAGTTGGTATAGAAGACTATCAGGGGTCTTTAATGCATGCTTCTTATTTTGCAGGTATTGCAAATTATAACCATGCCGCATTTGCAATGCCTATAGACAAAAAAAGTACATTAGGAATTTCTATTATCCGTTTTGGAGTGGATGATATTCTAAATACCACAGAACTAATCGACAGCGAAGGAAATATAGATTTTAATAGAATTAGTCTTTTTTCTGCAGCAGATTATGCTTTTAATATTGCGTATGCTAGAAATCTTATTTTTAAGGATTTAAAATTTGGTATAAATGCTAAAGTAGTAAGAAGAACCATTGGTGATTTTGCTTCTTCATGGGGCTTTGGGTTTGATGCTGGTATTCAATTTGAAAGAAATAATTGGAAATTCGGTATAATGGCGAGAGATATTACCACAACATTTAATACTTGGGCAATAAATGAAACGGAGTTTGATAAAATCAAAAATGCTCAGCTTCTGCATTCTGCTTCCGGACAAAATCAGGAATTACCAGAAACCACAGAAATTACAAAGCCAAAATTACAAATAGGTACCGCCAGAGAATTTAGAATTGGGCGTTTCTTTAATTTACTTGCAGAGCTAGATTTAAATATACGTTTTGCAAAGACCAATGATATTTTATCTTCTGATGTAGGAAGTATAGACCCAGCCATTGGTTTTCAATTAGATTTCGATAAGATAGTATATTTAAGAGCTGGTGTTGGTAATTTTCAAGATGTAACACAATTTAACAACGCTAAATCTTTGTCTTTACAACCCAACTTCGGAGTTGGTTTTAACTATAGGGGAATACAAATAGATTATGCATTAACAAATATTGGTAGTGTTGGTAATGCTTTATTTTCTAATATATTTTCAATTACTTTTGATTATAATTTTATTAGACCTTAATTTTATGATTAAAAAAATATACATTTTTATTTTACTTTCTCTTTTTTCAATTACTCACAATAATGCACAAATAAATCTTTCCGTGTATTCCGAAATTTCTATAGTTACTGCGGGTCCTGGTGAGGAGTTATATGAAAAATTTGGACATGCTGCAATTCGAATTAAAGATTCCGTTTTAAACTTAGATCTTATTTATAATTATGGTGTTTTCGACTTTAACCAACCTAATTTTTTACTAAATTTTGCAGATGGTAAAATGTATTATATATTGGCTAGGTATGATTTTAAGTATTTTTTATCAAGCTACAAGAAAGATAAGCGCTGGTTAAAACAACAAGTATTAAATTTAAATAAGACAGAAAAGCAACAACTCTTTTTATATTTAGAAAATAATGCACTCATTGAAAATGCTACATACCCGTATGATCCTTTCTTTAACAATTGTGCTTCCAAACTTAAGGATATTACAACGGCTATTTTAAAAGAAAACGTAGTGTTAAATTCTGAAAACATAAAGGATAAATTTACTTTAAGGGCACTTATGAATAAAGAAATTACTTGGAATACTTGGGGTAATTTCGGAATTAATCTTATTACTGGAAGAATCTTGGATCAAGAAAGGAATCAATTAGAATATACCTATTTACCAGATTATCTTTTTAAAACTATTAAAAACGGGAAAATAAATAGAGATCATAAAATTATTAACTTAGTAAAAAGAGAAGATGTTTTGTTAGATTTTGATGAGATATCTAATAACACCAAGTTATTTAATCCTTTAGCCTTTTTTACTTTATTATTACTAATAGTGGTATTAATTACTCTTAAAGATAGAAAGAACCAACAACGAACAAAGTGGTTAGATTTTATAATTTTCTTCTTTACGGGTATTATTGGACTTATTTTAACCTACTTCTGGTTCTTTTCATCACACAAAACAGCACCAAATAATTACAACGTTTTATGGGCCTTTTTACCAAATCTAATTGTTGCATTTATAGTTACAAAAGCCATTGCTAAAAAATGGCTGCAAAAATATCTTATTGTACTTTTAGTTTGTTTGACAATAGTTCCAATTTTATGGATTTGTGAACTGCAAATATTTCCAATTACAGCAATACCTATTTTACTTTTACTTGGTATTAGATATTTATTTCTTTTCAAATACGCCGTAACGGTTTAAAATAAATAGGCTTAACAGCATAGCATACGTGATGACTCTCGAAATAATTCCTTTCAAACCTAAATATTCTCAAGATTTCTACAATCTAAATACAGAATGGTTAGAGAAATATTTTTATGTAGAACCTTACGATGAAAAAGTTTTAAGCAATCCCGAGAAATACATTATAGAAACTGGTGGTTATATCTTTTTTATAAAAAATGAGACAAAGATAATTGGTACAATCGCTTTGATACGCCAACAAACTTATTTTGAATTGAGTAAAATGGCAATCTTACCAGAATATAGAGGGCAAAAAATAGGCCTAAAATTAATTGAATATTGCATCAATTTTGCAAAACAAGAAAAGTGGAAAAGCATTACACTTTATAGCCATAAGAAATTAGTTCCGGCTATAAACTTATATAAAAAAGTTGGATTTGTAGAAGTTCCTTTAGAGAGAGACGTACACTATGAAAGAGCAAATATTAAAATGATGCTCCTATTTTAAATACCCAAAAAAGCAAACACAAGTTTTCTAAAACGGTTCTTTATAAAAAACTCTGAATTGCTAAATCATATCCTTTTAAACCAAAACCAAATAAAACGCCACTAGCATTTGGAGAAATATAACTGTGTTGCCTAAATTCTTCACGTGCATGAATATTAGAAATATGGACTTCTACAACAGGAGTTGTAATTCCTTTTACAGCGTCACCAATACCAACAGAGGTATGTGTATAAGCGGCAGCGTTTAATATAATTCCATCGCAATCAAAACCAACCTCGTGTAATTTATCAATAATTTCTCCTTCGATATTCGATTGAAAATACAAAATTTCTACCCCTTTAAATTTTAACTGAAGCTCTTTAAAGAAATCTTCAAAAGTTTTAGAACCATAAATTTCAGGTTCTCTTCTTCCTAGTAAGTTTAAATTCGGACCGTTGATAATAATTAATTTCATACAGCAAAAATACAATTCTTTTTATAAAAAAAATGGAAGCAATTTTGCTTCCATTTTAATTGTTTTATTTCATGACATATTAAAATCGATACCCCAATCCTATTTGAAAAGTGTTAAGTTTTAATGATATTTCAGAAGGAGCATCTTCAAGTCTATTAGATAAACCTAATGCATACCTTGTGCTAATAAAAATCTTTTCTGAAAAATCAAATCCAGCGCCAAAACCTAGTCCAAAACCAATAGCATTTAAGTCGTCAGAATCATCTAAAAGATAATCTAATTGCGGACCAGCTTGTAAATTAAATTTTTCTGTAACATGATACTTTAACATTATTGGTAGAATCAATTGTTCTAATGAATCTCCATCTTGAGAACTAGTTGCAAATTGTAACTGAGGTTGTAAACTAAATTTATCAGAAAGAGAAAAATCAGAAGTAACCCCAACAAAAAAGCCTTGACTACTTTCAGATTCTGTCATACCTAAAACATCTATTTTAAGAGATAAATTATGAAAACCTGCTGTGATTCCAAAATTAGAACCTTGTGCATTTACATTTCCTAAACCCACTATTGCCACTACTAAAATAAATAATACTTTTTTCATTTTAATTTATTTATGATTAATAAGCTACTAATATAGATAATTTTATTTAATTAACTGTAAATTACAACTAATTATATATAAGAAGAATTGATCCTTAAAGCTAAATAATAACTGGTTCATTAAAATCCTAAAAAAACAGATGTACTACTTTTAACTATGAAAGATTTAGTATATTATTTTTAATATCTTTATACTATGAATTGGCAAAACGCAATTAAAGAATATCAAGTGTATTTAAAAATAGAAAGAGGACTTTCTAAAAATACAATTGATAGCTATACCAAAGATTTAGAAAAGTTATGCCTTTTTCTCAAAGAAAATAATATTAGCATCTCTCCTATCGCTATTGATACTGATATTGTAAAACAATTTATTTATGAGGTTGCAAAAAAATTAAACCCAAGAAGTCAAGCACGAATTATTTCTGGATTGCGAAGTTTTTTTGATTATTTAGTATTTGAAGAGTATAGGAATACCAATCCTACAGATTTATTAGAAACTCCTAAAATTGGAACGAAATTACCAGATACGCTGAGTCAAGATGAAATTGATGCATTAATTAACGCGATCGATTTAAGTCATCCTCAAGGGGAACGAAATAGAACCATTTTTGAAACAATATATAGTTGTGGTTTGCGTGTAAGTGAGGCCATAACATTAAAAAATTCTGATTTATTTTTTGAAGAAGGCTTTATTAGAGTCTTAGGAAAAGGAAACAAGGAAAGATATGTTCCCATTCATGAAAATACACAAAGATATATTACAATGTATCAAAAGACTATAAGAAGCCATATTTTACCACAAAAGGGCTTTGAGGATACACTCTTTTTAAATAGAAGAGGAAAAGGTTTAAGCAGACAAATGATTTTTATGATTTTAAAAGATTTGGCGCTTAAAATAGACTTAAAAAAGAAAATAAGTCCACATACGTTAAGACACTCTTTTGCGACGCATTTATTACAAAATGGCGCAGATTTAAGAGCCATACAACAAATGCTAGGTCATGAAAGCATAACTACAACCGAAGTTTATGTGCATGTAGACAAAAGCTATTTAAAACAAGTAGTTGAAACTTTTCATCCTAGAAAATAAAAAATCTCGCAAAAGCGAGATTTTTTATTTGTACACAAATGTTTTTATTTACTTTGCTACATTCACAGCTCTTGTTTCTCTAATTACGGTTACTTTAACCTGACCAGGATACGTCATATCATTTTGTATTTTCTGGGAAATACTAAAAGATAATTCTGCAGCCTTCGCATCATTTACCTTTGTACTTTCTACCATTACACGCAATTCACGCCCAGCCTGAATAGCGTAAGCCTTCTGAACTCCTGTAAAACCAAAAGCAATATCTTCTAAATCTTTTAAACGTTGTATGTAAGAATCTAATACTTGTCTTCTTGCACCAGGTCTTGCTCCTGATATAGCATCACAAACTTGAACAATTGGAGAGATTAAACTCTTCATTTCAATTTCATCATGATGGGCTCCAATAGCATTACAAACATCTGGCTTTTCACCATATTTCTCTGCCCATTGCATACCCAATAAAGCATGTGGAAGTTCACTTTCTGCATCTGGCACCTTACCAATATCATGTAGTAAACCTGCACGTTTTGCTACTTTAGAATTTAAACCCATTTCTGCCGCCATAATTCCACATAAATTTGCTACTTCTCTAGAGTGTTGTAATAAATTCTGCCCATAAGAAGACCTGTATTTCATCCTTCCTACTGCCTTTATTAATTCAGGATGCAATCCATGAATTCCTAAGTCTATAACAGTTCTTTTACCAACCTCTATAATTTCTTGTGTAATTTGCTTTTCTGTTTTGCTTACAACTTCTTCAATTCTAGCAGGATGTATTCTACCATCTGTTACTAATTTATGAAGTGATAAACGTGCGATTTCTCTTCTAATAGGATCAAAACAAGAAAGAATAATAGCATCTGGAGTATCGTCTACTATGATTTCTACACCGGTAGCAGCTTCGATTGCTCTAATATTACGTCCTTCTCTACCAATAATTCTACCTTTTACGTCATCAGACTCTAAATTAAAAACAGAAACACAATTTTCAACCGCTTGCTCTACACCAACTCTTTGTATAGTTCCTAAAACAACTTTTCTCGCTTCTTGTTCTGCCGTTAATTTTGCTTCTTCAACAGATGTTTGAATAAAAGCCATTGCTTCCGTTTTTGCTTCATCTTTTAAAGAAGTTACCAACTCTTTCTTCGCTTCATCGGCAGATAAGCCAGAAATCTGCTCTAACATATCTACATGACGCTTGTGCATTACCTCTAATTCATTTTCCTTTTTCTCAAGAAAATCTAGTTTTTGATTATAGCCTTCTTCTTTTTGTTCTGCAGCACGATTCAATTTTTTATTTTTATCAACTTCTGAAGCAACTTGAGATTCTCTATCTCTTATGCGTTTCTCAACGTCAGAAATTTTCTTTTCTCTACTTAAAACAACTTTTTCGTGCTCAGATTTTAATTCTATAAACTTTTCTTTCGCTTGTAAAATTTTATCTTTTTTTATTGCTTCAGCATCAATTTTAGCTTCTTTTATTATAGAAGAAGCTTCTTTTCTTGTTGAATTTAATAAATTTTTCCCTTTAGATTTCTCTATAATTTTTGCAATGATAAAACCGATTGCAATTCCTATAATTCCCACAATAATGGGAAGTAAATTTCCGTCCATAATTTTAATTTAATGTATAAAAAAAGCCTACGTTAGTTTGGTTTATATAAACTCCATTATTACAGGTTTAGGACTAACCAGATGATCAAGGATCCACTTGAAATTAAATGAATTAATTTCTATGGCTTGCTTTAGCAACTGAGACTCATCCTTCATAATAGATACTCGTTGAGTTTATCAAACAATTTACTAACGTAGGCAGTGTTTTGTTAATGTATTTTAAAGAACTTATTTTAAATGAGTGTCTACCAAATTGGTTAACTCTTTTAACTTATTAATTGTTTCAGTACTATCCGAACTTCTTTCTAATGTAGAAATTTCTAATTTAGAAGCAAATTGTAATGCACACATAGCTAAAACATCTTGTTTGTCGCTTACAGCATAATTTTGCTCATACATAGAAATTAATTTATTAATAGCAGTTGCAGCTTTTCGCATTCCCTCTTCTTCTTTCGTGTTATTTACACTCAAAGGATAGGTTCTACCCGCTAAAACAATATTAATTTTTAATTTTTCCACAATCTAAAGAACGTTAATCTTGTAACTGAATAATACATTTATCAATTTCTCGAATTAATGTATTTATTTTGAGTTTTGTATCTCTTGTATTTGTACCACTGCCATCTATAGCTTTGGCAACTTTTAGTACATCAAATGCCCTCTTTTGATCGACTATAAACTGCTGTTGCTCTAATATTTTTTGTTGAAAATTAGTAGTATTTTGAAGCAAAATTTCGTTTTCTTTTTTTAAAAATTCATAATTCGAAAGTAAGGTTTGTAACTTATCTTCCAGAGAATGAATTGCTTCTAAAATATTACTCATAAAATTATTAGAATAAAACTATATTTACAAAGTTAACAATCTGTTTTAAATATACAACATTTAAATGACCTTTTAATAAAACACTGAATTTAAACAGTTTACAAAAGATGTTTTTTTAGTACTTTTACATAAAATTTCTATTTATTGAAACCACTATTTTTGCTTTTTATATGGGTCTCTTTTTTGAGTTTTTCGCAAGAAAAATATCCTAAAAATTATTTTCAAAACCCTTTAGATATTCCGCTAGAACTCTCTGGAACATTTGGAGAGTTAAGAAGTAATCATTTTCATGCAGGTCTAGATATTAAAACACAAGGAAAAGTGGGTTTTAAGGTTTTTGCAGTTGCTGATGGATATATTTCTAGAATAAAAGTACAACAATATGGTTATGGAAAAACCATCTACATTACACACCCAAATGGTTATACATCTGTTTACGGGCATCTAAGTAAGTTCAATACTAAAATTGATGCATATGTAAAAAGAATTCAATACAAAAAAGAAAATTATGAGACTGGAAATATATTTCCTAAAAAAGAAGCTTTTATTCTAAAAAAAGGACAAATAATTGCTTATTCTGGAGATACAGGTGGATCTGGTGGACCGCATTTACATTTTGAAATTAGAAATACAAAGTCAGAACATGTTATTAATCCAATGCTGTTTGGTATCAGCATTCCAGATTCAAAATTACCAACAATTCAGTCTTTACTAGGGTATCCTTTAAGCGAAGATGCTAGAATAAATAAGCAAAACAATAGCCATGAAATTTCTATAAAGCATATGGGAAATGGAAAGTATATAGCTGATAGAATTACAGCAAGTGGAACCATTGGTTTTGGTGTACATGTTTTTGATAGATTAGATAATGCTTGGAACAAAAACGGAATTTATAGTCTTGAAATGTTGGTAAATGGAAAACGACATTATTATCATGACGTATCAACATTCTCTTTTGCAGAAAGTAAATACCTCAACCTTTTAATTGATTATAGCTATTATAAGAGATATAAGAGGCGAATTCAAAAAACTTTTAAAGAAAATAAAAATGAACTTTCTATTTATAAGGGTTTGATAAATAATGGAAAAATAAATATTGAAAGCGGTTTCAATTACACTATTGAAATTATTGCAAAAGATATTATAGGAAATACTAGTTCTTTAAAACTTCCGGTTATAGGTAAAAAAAGTAATGCAGTATTCAAAAAACAAAAAGACACTACAGCTTATAAAATAATTGCTGATAATTTTCAAAAATTTAAAAAAGAAAATATTACAATAGCTTTTCCTAAAAATACATTTTATCAAGATATATATTTAGATTTTAAAGTTGATAGTGGGGTTGCTAAAGTGCATACCCCTTCTATTCCTTTAAACAAAAGCTATACCTTAACTTTTAATGTTAGTAAATATACAACGCAAGAGAAAGAACAACTATATATAGCAAATACTGAGTATGCTAAATACCCAAGATATGTAAATACCCGAAAAAAAGACACTACCTTTTATACTACAACTAAGACTTTAGGAAAATATACCCTAAAGATGGATACTTTAAAGCCAGATGTAAAAATTCTTTATATAGACAATAAGCAATGGATTACCAGCGCTAAAACTTTAAAAGTAAAAGTTTCTGATGTCGATTCTGGGATAAAAAACTGGAGAGCAACGATAGATGATTCTTGGATTTTAATGCAATACAATCATAAAAAAGGTGTTTTAACCTATAATTTTAGTGACAAAATATTGGTTGGTAGCAAACATATTTTTAAACTTGTACTTTCAGACAATGTTGGTAATACTACAGAGCGTTCTATTACGTTCTTTAAGAAACAAACAAAATAATCTACGTGAAAAAAATATTTCTACTTATTCTATTTTTACCCTTTTTAATGATTGCTCAAAAAACAACCATTTTAAAAGGAACAGTCAAAAACAAAGACAAAAAAGCAATAGAAAATGTTTCTGTTGAGTTTGGATTAACAGGAACTGTAACAGATAAAGAAGGTAATTATTCATTGAGAATTCCATTTAAAAAAGAAATAACGCTAAAGTTTAGTCATATTTCCTATAAAACTTATACTCATACAACAAAGGCAAAAAGTAGAAATGCAATTCGCTTCTCTCCTATTCTGGTTTTAAAGACAGAGAAACTGGCAGAAGTTGTCGTAAAAGATAGAAGAAAAGAGGCAGAAGGAATTATAAGCATCGATGTTGCAAAGGCAAAAGCAATTATTGGAGCAAATGCTGGTATAGAAAACATTTTAATGACATTACCAGGAGTAAATAATAACAATGAATTAAGCACCCAATATAATGTTAGAGGGGGTAATTTTGATGAAAACTTAGTATACGTAAATGGCATTGAAGTGTATAGGCCATTTTTAGTTCGTTCTGGACAACAAGAGGGGCTTAGTTTTATAAATCCTAATATGGTGCAGAATATTAATTTTTCTGCAGGAGGTTTTCAAGCAAAATATGGAGACAAATTATCTTCTGTTTTAGACATTACTTATAGTAAACCTAAAGAAATAGCAACAACCATTGAGGCCAGTTTATTAGGAGGTAGTATTACTTTTGAAAGTCCGTTTTTAAACAAAAAACTAAGTGTAATTTCTAGTTTAAGATATAGAGACAATAGTTTGTTTGTAAATAGTAAACAAATAGAAACAAATTTTCGACCACGCTTTACAGATTTACAATCTTTTGCAACCTATCAGTTTACAAAAAAATTAACGCTAAACTATTTGAGTAATTTTTCTATTAACAATTATAATTACCAGCCAACTTCGAGAAGAACACGTTTTGGAACTATTGCAGAACCTTTAGAGCTAAATGTTTATTACGGCGGTAAAGAAGAAAATAACTACTTAACACTTTTTAACGCACTTTCTTTAGACTTTAAGCTAAATAATGAATGGTCTTTTAAAGGAACCATGTCAAGCTATAATACACAAGAAGAAGAGTATTATGATATTTCAGCATCTTATAATTTGGGTGAAGTTGATGCAAATATTGGTTCAGATAATTTTGGTGAAGTTAATTTTTCTCAAGGAATTGGCTCTCAATTAAACCATGCAAGAAACGATTTAGATGCGTTAATTAATAATGTGCAAATTAGAGGAACTTATAAAAAGGAAAGGCATCAATTAGATTTTGGTTTAAAATATCAAAATGAAGATATAAGGGAACGTATTAGAGAATGGGAAATCATAGATTCTTTAGGCTTTTCTATTCGTCCGCCAAATAGTTTGGGTAACACACAACCTTATGAATCTTTTACAGGCCCTATAAAACCTTTTCAAAATATTAGAGAGGAGAATACAGTAAATATTAATCGTTTTTCAGGATTTGCTCAATACAATGAACGTCTTTTTACAGGAGACCATGAAGTTTGGTATAATTTAGGCGTTAGAATGCAAAGCTGGTCGGTTACTTCTGGAAGTAATTCCGCTCACAATCAAATAATTATTTCTCCAAGAGCACAATTTTCTATCAAACCAAATTGGAAAAAAGATATGTTATTTCGCTTTTCAGGCGGCTGGTATTCGCAACCTCCATCTTACCGAGAATTAAAAGATTATTACGGGAAAATAAATGTGAATGTAAAGGCACAGAAGTCTATTCATGCAGTTGCTGGTATGGATTATAGCTTTAACATGTGGAATAGGCCTTTTAAACTTACTACAGAAATGTATTTTAAAGATTTAAATGATGTGAATGCTTATTCCATAGATAATGTAAGAATCCGTTATAGAGCAGATAATGAAACCACTGCGTATTCATATGGCTTTGATGCTCGTTTAAACGGAGAGTTTGTTCCTGGAAGTGAAAGCTGGGTGAGCGTAGGTTATTTAAAAACAGAAGAAAATATAGATAACAGAGGAAGTATCTCTAGACCCTCAGATCAGCGTCTAAAATTTGCAATACTCTTTCAAGATTACGTACCAAATTTACCCAATTTAAAGGCATACTTAAATCTCGTTTACAATACAGGTGTTCCTGGTGGTGCACCAGCTTATGCTGATGTATATAAATTTCAAGAACGTTTAAGAGATTATAAAAGAGCTGATTTAGGAGTTTCTTATGTCTTTGCAGATGTAAATAAACAATACACCAAAGGTTGGTTGTCTAAATTTAAAGAGTTAACAGCAGGACTAGAATTATTTAACATGTTTGATATTCAGAATTCTATTACAAACACTTGGGTGCGGGATGTATATTCAAAAAATCAATTTGGAATACCTAATTATATGACTGGCAGAGTTTTAAACTTTAAAGTAAGTATGAAATTTTAAGTAGATACTAATTAAAGCTTAAAAAGGGATTCGTTTAAACTAATCCCTTTTTTAATACCCTTATATATTTAAAATTTGATAAACTTAGTCTAAAATCTGAGCAGCATGTGCCTTTGTTTTCACTTTTACAATTATATCCTCAATCTTACCATTCTCACCAATAACAAATGTAGTTCTGTGGATACCGTCATATTCTTTTCCCATAAACTTCTTTGGTCCCCAAACACCAAATGCCTCGATTACAGCTTTGTCTTCGTCTGCTAAAAGCGGAAAAGGTAGCTCATGCTTATTGATCCAATTTTGTTGCCTTTTAGCCGAATCTGCACTTGCACCTAAAACATCATAACCTTTTGCTAAAAAAGATTGATAATTATCTCTTAAATCACAAGCCTCATTAGTACAACCAGGTGTGCTTGCCTTTGGGTAAAAGAATAAAACTAATTTTTTACCAGCGTAATCAGATAATTTAATTGTGTTTCCAGCATTGTCCTTTGCCTCAAAATGTGGAGCATTGTCTCCTATTTTTAATATTGTCATTTTTATTAAATTTTATATTTACAAAATGCAAGTTACAAAGTCTGAAAACAAAACCCTAAAAACTTACTTAAATAATACATGGCAACTTTGTATATTTGTTGCTATTAAAATGAAGCAATGAACAAAAAAGAAAAAGTACAATTTGTAATTGATGTATTAGAAAAAACGTATCCAGAAATACCAATTCCTTTAGATCACAAAGATCCTTATACTTTATTAATTGCAGTTTTATTATCTGCACAATGCACAGATGTTAGAGTAAATAAAATTACTCCTCTATTATTCGCTAAAGCAGATAATCCTTTTGATATGGTAAAAATGTCTGTAGAAGAAATTAAAGCAATTATAAGACCCTGTGGACTATCTCCAATGAAAAGTAAAGGTATTTATGGATTATCTAAAATTTTAATTGATAAATACAATGGAGCAGTTCCACAATCTTTTGAAGGGTTAGAAGAGCTACCAGCTGTTGGTCATAAAACTGCAGGTGTGGTTATGAGTCAGGCATTTGGGGTCCCTGCATTCCCAATAGATACTCATATTTTACGTTTAATGTATCGTTGGAATTTATCTAACGGTAAAAGCGTTGTTCAAACAGAAAAAGATGCAAAAAGATTGTTTCCTGAAGAATTATGGAATGACTTACACTTGCAAATAATTTGGTATGGTAGGGAGTATTCGCCGGCAAGAGGTTGGGATTTAGAAAACGATATTATTACAAAGACTATTGGCAGAAAATCTGTTATAAATACATATAATAAAAATAGAAAATAGATATGAGGCAAATTCCTTCTTTGAACTAAATATAATTGATACTTGTTTAAAGTTCTGAAAAAATAAAGCCTGGAACTTTAGAAACTGATTAAAATCAAAAAGTCCTTATCTCTCGATAAGGACTTTTCTTTTTTTAATTCAAATTCAATTCAATGAAATCTTTTGATTTTGTCTCTACAATTCTTAACGATTTGGAAAAATTAATCAAAAATTGAATTGTTTCATTTTTAGGTTGCTTCTGAATACTAGAAGTCTCTTTTGGGTAAAGTTTCATCATATAGTTTAATTAATTATCTGATTATAAACTATTAACGTTGGTATCTTAGCTTTATTGTTAATTCACTAAAATAATATTATGCTTTTCTATTAATTTTCGCATATTTATAAGCGAATAACGCATTCTACCTAAAGCGGTGTTTATACTTACTCCTGTATTTTCACTAATTTCTTTAAAACTCATATCCTTATACAAACGCATCACTAAAACTTCTTTTTGTTCCTCAGGAAGTTCATTTATAAGCTCTCTAACATCATTATAAATCTGTTCTTGTATAATTTTATTTTCTGCATTTAAGCTGCCATCATGTAAAACAGAAAAAATATCAAACTCATCAGTATTTTTAAAAGATGGCATTCTATTATTTTTTCTAAAATAATCAATTACTAAATTATGTGCAATTCGCATTACCCAAGGTAAAAACTTTCCTTCTTCGTTGTAATTTCCTTTTTTTAAAGTTTTAATTACTTTAATAAAAGTATCTTGAAAAACGTCTTCGGTTAAGTCTTTATCTTGAATTTTACTATAAATAAAACTATATAAACGTTGTTTGTGCCTATTAATTAATATAGATAAAGAGGCCTCTTTACCTCCAATGTAATCGCTCACTAATATACTGTCTGAAATTTTATTCTTACGTACCATAACTACTTTTAGAAAAGCTAAAGGGCTTATCTTATTATTAATTGTTAATAATTTTAAAAGTAATTTTTTGCTATGTTCGTCTAATTTAATGAAGTTAATAAGTTACAAATATGGATAATATTTGCTAATGCAACAAACTTTTTGTAAAAAAAGATTTTACTAGCTGTAAAATGAGGTTATTTTTTGGTAAATTTATAGCCCATATTATTGATACATGAAGATAGATATTTCCGCAGTAAACCCCAAAGAAAATATTATTATAAAAGGAGCAAAACTGCACAATTTAAAGAATATAGATGTTGTTATTCCTAGAAATAAATTAGTTGTAATTACAGGGCTTTCGGGCTCTGGTAAGTCTTCTTTGGCTTTTGACACCTTGTATGCAGAAGGACAGAGACGTTATGTAGAAAGTTTAAGTTCATATGCGCGTCAGTTTTTAGGTAAATTACACAAGCCTAAAGTAGATTACATAAAAGGGATTGCACCTGCAATTGCAATAGAACAAAAAGTAAACTCTACGAATCCACGTTCAACGGTGGGCACTTCTACAGAAATTTACGATTATATAAAATTATTATTTGCCAGAGTTGGTAAAACCTACTCTCCTATATCTGGAGGTGAGGTGAAAAAAGATACCGTTTCTGATGTCGTAAAATTTTTAAAAAAATTTAAGGAGAAAACAAAACTTTTATTATTAGCACCCATTATTATTAATGAAGATAGAGATTTAAAAACTGTTTTACAGGTTCTAGAACAGCAAGGTTATGCGCGTTTAAAATGGAATGAGAAAATATATAAAATTTCAGATTTTCCTCAAATAGAATTTAACAATGAATCTTTATTTTTAGTAGTTGATAGAGTTATTACCAAAGAAGATGAAGATTTCTACAACAGATTAGCAGATGCAGTTCAAACTGCTTTTTTTGAAGGAAAAGGAATTTGCTTTATCGAAAATTTAACAGATAACAAAGTATCTGAGTTTAGTAATAAATTTGCTTTAGACGGACTTACGTTTTTAGAACCAAACACCCATTTATTTAGTTTTAACAATCCGTATGGAGCCTGCCCAACTTGTGAAGGTTACGGAAACGTAATTGGTATTGATGAGGATTTAGTCATTCCAAATACAGGTTTATCTATCTTTGAAGATTGTATTTTTCCATTTAAAACACCTTCATATATTCATTATAAAGAAAGTTTAATTGAAGTTGCATATCAATTTGATATTCCAATTCACAAGCCTTGGTTTGAGTTATCAGAAAAACAAAAAGAGTTGGTTTGGGAAGGAAACGCCTCTTTTCGAGGTATTCATCATTTCTTTTCAATTTTAGAAGAAAAAAGTTATAAAATTCAGAATAGAGTAATGCTTTCTCGTTACCGTGGTAAGACCAAATGCACCACCTGTAATGGCAAGCGTTTAAGAGATGAAACAAACTATGTAAAAATAAATGATAAAAATATATCTGATTTAGTTGCGCTTCCTTTAGATGAATTGGCAGTATTTTTCATCAAACTAGAACTAGATGAATACGAAGCAAAAATTGGAAAACGGTTATTAATGGAAATTAATAATAGATTACAATTTTTAACAGATGTTGGGTTAAATTACTTAACGATTAACAGAACTTCTAATACCCTCTCAGGTGGTGAAAGTCAGCGAATAAATTTAGCAACCTCTTTAGGCAGTTCTTTAGTAGGTTCTATGTATATTTTAGATGAACCAAGTATTGGTTTACATCCCAAAGACACAGAACGGCTCATTGGAGTTTTAAAAGATTTACGTGATTTAGGTAATACTGTAATTGTTGTAGAGCATGACGAAGACATTATGAGAGAGGCAGATTATATTATAGATATTGGCCCAGAAGCAGGTACTTTTGGGGGTCATGTAGTTGCCGAAGGAAACTTTAAAGAAATTTTAAAGTCAGATTCTTTAACAGCAAAATACCTAAATGAAGATTTAAAAATTGAAGTTCCTACAAAACGAAGGACTTCGATAAATAAAATTGAAATTATTGGAGCTAGAGAACATAATTTGCAAAATGTAAATGTTACAATTCCGCTAAACTGTCTATCCGTAATTACAGGTGTTTCAGGTTCTGGTAAGAGTACATTGGTGAAAAAAATTCTGTACCCCGTACTACAAAAAAAATTAGTTGGTTATGGCGATAAGATTGGTCAACATACAGAAGTTAAAGGGAATTTTGAAACACTAAAACATGTTGAATTTATTGATCAAAACCCAATTGGACGTTCTTCCAGATCAAATCCCGTAACCTATATTAAGGCATATGACGATATTAGAGCGTTATACTCCAATCAAAAATTATCTAGTATACGTAACTATAAACCCAAGCATTTTTCTTTTAATGTGGAGGGAGGACGCTGTGAAGTTTGTAAAGGTGAAGGTGAAGTAACTATTGAAATGCAATTTATGGCAGATGTGCATTTAGAATGTGATGTTTGCAATGGTAAACGCTTCAAAAAAGAAGTTTTAGAAGTGAAATTTGACGGAAAGTCTATTGATGATATACTCAACTTAACCATTGATGATGCTGTAGATTTTTTCTCTGAAAATTTGGTCACTAAAATAGCACAAAAACTAAAACCATTGCAAGATGTTGGTTTGGGTTATGTGAAATTAGGACAATCTTCTTCTACCCTATCCGGTGGTGAAGCGCAACGTATAAAATTGGCATCATTTTTAGTAAAAGGAAACACAAAAGACAAAGCTTTGTTTATTTTTGATGAACCTACCACTGGTTTGCATTTTCATGATATTAAAAAATTATTAGCAAGTTTTAACGCACTTATTGAACGTGGACACTCTATTCTTGTAATTGAACATAATATAGAACTCATTAAATGTGCAGATTATATAATTGATTTAGGTCTAGAAGGCGGAAAAAATGGTGGGAACCTTATTTTTCAAGGAACTCCGGAAAAATTAGCTAAAAACAAAGACTCTTATACCGCTAAATACTTGGCAGAGAAATTAAATTCTTAGTTTTTAATTCTCTTAACTTTTAAAGTCTAAAATAATCTTTTAAACAGCTAAAAAAAGAAATGAAGCATTAGAGGCTTTAAATTCATTTTAATTTCTACAAATAACTCAAAAAAAAGGCCACAAAAAAAGCCTCTTATTTCTAAGAAGCTTTATTTTCTGGGTGGAAGACGGGATTCGAACCCGCGACCCTCGGTACCACAAACCGATACTCTAACCAACTGAGCTACAACCACCATATAATTGCGGGTGCAAATATAATTATTTTTTCTATTTTAAAACAATAAAAATTTAAATTAATTTACTAAGATTTTCAGCAGCAACGTAACGCTCTGATGTAAAACCTTCTGCGTACTCTACCCCTATTAATCTACCTAAATCTCTGGCTCTATAGTTTATGCTCTCAATAAACGTTTTACTCGTTATAGGAGATTCTGGCTCCTTACTATTAGGATCATAGAACTGAGATGAATAGGCTAGAACTGCAGCCTGTTTTTTATGTATAAAACCTGATACGTCAATTACAAAATCGGGTTCTATATTTTTCCATTGTATGTAGTGATATACATGTTTTGGCCGCCATTTTTCTTGCTGTTTTCCTTCTAATTCAGTTTCAATTTTTACTAATCCACTTAAAAAACAAGCATCTGAAACCAATTTACTACCTTTTCCATGATCTATATGTCTATCATCTATTGCATTACACAACACAATATCTGGCCGATATTTACGAATCATTTTTATAATTTCTAACTGATGCTTCTTATCGTTTGTGAAAAAACCATCAGCAAAACCTACGTTTTCTCGTACTGAAACACCCAAAATTTTTGCAGCGTTATTTGCTTCAATTATTCTTAACTCTGCAGAACCACGGGTTCCTAATTCCCCTTGAGTTAAATCTACAATTCCTACTTTTTTACCTAAAGAAACTTCTTTAGCAATGGTGGCACCACAACCCAACTCTATATCATCCGGATGAGCACCAAAAGCTAGTATATCTAATTTCATAATTGTTGTTTCTATTTTAATATGCAATTACTGCAAACTTTTTAAAGCTTGCGCTATATCTTTAATTAAATCTTTCGGTTCTTCAATACCTACTGAAAAACGAATTAAACCGTCTTTTATTCCTCTATCCAAACGTTCTTGTTGGCTTAATAAAGCATGTGTAGTTTGCGTTGGGCTGACCATTGTGCTTTCTAAACCTGCTAAACTCATAGAGGGCTTAATTAATTTTAATGCATTTTGAAAATCCATCGCGTTTATGCCTTCTTCTAATTCAAAAGACAACATAGCACCAAAACCTTTCATCTGTCTTTTTGCTAAATCATGTTGCGGATGACTATTTAGTCCCGGGTAATACACACGCTCTATATTTTTATGATGCTCTAGGTATTCTGCCATTTCTTGTGCATTCTTGGTTTGCTCTTTTACTCGAAGATTTAAGGTTTTTAGACTTCTTTCCAATAACCAAACGGTTTGGTCACTCAAATTTCCACCAAAATTAATTGCAGTCTTCCAAATTTGAGCGATGTGTTCATTAGAACCAGCAATTGCACCAGCAGAAATATCTGAATGCCCGCCCATATACTTTGTGGCAGAATGTAAAATAAGATCGATTCCGAAATCTGCAGGATTCTGATTTATTGGAGATGCAAACGTATTATCAATCATTGTTATAATTCCGCTTTCTTTACCCAAACTAGCAATTGCATCTATATCTGTAATTCCTAATAATGGATTAGAAGGAGTTTCTATATACAAAATCTTTGTATTTGTTTTTAATAAAAATTTAAAATCAGCTACTTTATCAGATTCTGTAAATGAGTATTCAATTCCGTATTTCTCAAATTCTGAAACGATTAAGTTAAAAGTACCACCATAAATTATTTGCTGAATAATTACGTGATCTCCAGTCTTTAGAAAAGCAAACATAGTTGCAGAGATTGCTGCCATTCCTGAGCTAAAAATTAAACCATCTTCTGTGTTCTCTAACGCTGCAATCTTTTTACATAACATTTCTTGATTTGGAGTATTAAAATACCTTGGGTATCTTTTCACATCTACTCCCTCAAACGCATATGAAGTTGACATAAACATAGGCGAAACTGCACCTTTAAACTGCTCATCTTTTACTTCTCCAGTATGCACACAAATTGTATTTATTCCTAGTTTATTAGAATCTTTCATTAAATCAGATTTACATCAGCTAATTTACTAAAAGCAATTCTAAATTTCTATATATTTTGAATATCTTCGCTAAAATGATATCAGTACTAATTATAGGAAATGGAAATGTAGCAGCGCATTTAGTAAAGGCTTTTTTAAAAGTTGATACTATTAGCCTTAGACAAGTAAGTTCTAGAAAATTAGAAAATATACCAAAAGCAACTATTACAATTCTAGCAGTTTCGGATGACGCTATTGAAACAGTTTCTTTAAAAATTAAAAACTCTTTTGTGGTGCATACTTCAGGTAGTTTTTCTATGAAAAATTTAAAAAACACAACTAATAAAGGCGTTTTTTATATGTTACAAACCTTTTCTAAAGAGAAAGAAGTAGATCTCTCCAATGTTCCTTTTTGCTTGGAAGCTGATCGTCATGAAGATTATTTATTACTTGAAACATTGGCAAATGCAATTGGTAAAAAAATATATTCTATAAATTCTGAACAAAGAAAAGCCTTGCATGTTGCTGCTGTCTTTGTAAACAACTTTACAAATCATTTGTATAAAATTGGTAACGATATCTGTGAAGAATATAAGGTGCCTTTTGAAATTTTACACCCTCTAATCCAGGAAACATCAGAAAAAATTAAAACTCTTTCACCAAAAAAAGCGCAAACTGGCCCTGCAATTAGAAAAGATGAAAAAACAATAAAAAATCATTTAGATTTGTTGCATAAAGAACAACAAATACTTTATAAACTCATAACTCAATCTATTGAAAATGGAAATTAGTTACAAACAATTATTACCAAAAATAAACACTTTTATTTTTGATGTTGATGGCGTATTAACAAACGGAATGTTAACCATAATGCCAGATGGCGAAATGGTAAGACATATGAATGTAAAAGATGGTTATGCAATGAAAAATGCATTAAACAAGGGCTACAGAGTTTGTATAATCTCTGGTGGTACTAATGAAGGTGTTAGAACTAGACTGGCTGCTTTAGGAATTGAAGACATCTATTTAGGTGCCCACAACAAAATAAAACAATACCAAACACTGATAGAAAAGTACAATTTACAACCAGAAAACGTGTTGTATATGGGAGATGACGTACCAGATTATCCAGTTATGAAAATAGTAGGTTTAGCTACGTGTCCAAATGATGCCGTTAGAGAAATTCAAGAAGTTTCTAAATACATTTCTGATAAAAAAGGTGGAGAAGGATGCGTCAGAGATGTTATTGAACAAGTGCTGCGTGTACAACAGAAATGGAATGAAAATTTTGACGCTAGTTTATAGTTTTATTAACAAAACATTTCTTAATCAATTCATATATTGTAATTCCTTAAATTAATTATTTTTTACTATGAAAAAAAGACTCTTAACCTTCTTATTAATTGCAACCTCATTAGGAATAAACTCGCAAACTATTTTCGGTAAATGGCATTCTAAAAATGATAAAACGGGTGAAATTGACTCTGTTATTGAAGTATACGAAAAAGAAGGAAAAGCATTTGCAAAAATAATTGAAGTTAAAGACCCTAAAAGACAAAATGCTGTTTGTAATTTGTGTGAAGGTAAAAATAAAGGAAAGAAAATTTTAGGCTTAAATATCTTAACGGGGTTAGAAAAAGATTACGAAGAGTGGTCTGGAGGCACTATTTTAGATCCGAGGAATGGTAAAGTTTATAAATGTTATATCGAGTTAATAAACCCTAATAAATTAAAAGTAAGAGGTTATATAGGTATTTCTTTATTCGGTGTAACTGCTTACTGGCAAAAAGCTAGTTAGTGCTAAAAACTTCGATATGCGAAGTCTATTATTTGCTAATACTTAGTAACTTTTAAAACGAATTGCTTTTTCATTATTTCTAAATGAGTATTTTCCCAAAAAGAAAGTATTAAGAATTTTTTAAAAAAAAAAGTTCCTTCTTTATTGTTATTGCGAATAATAGATCATAAAACTTTAAAACTAAAATTAGTTTTTCTCCTCTAACATTGGTACAAAAGCAAAATCACCTAATTCTTGTTTTTCGAATTCTTTAGCCGATTTTCTAATAAACAACGTCATTATTTGTGTTTTGTCACCAACAGGAATTAACAACTTCCCTCCAATTTTTAATTGTGCTAATAAAGGATTTGGCACAAAAGGTGCACCAGCAGTAACTATTATTTTATCGAAAGGCGCTTCTTCTTTTAAGCCTTTATAACCATCTCCAAAAATAAATTTTTTAGGTTTATAACCGATCTTAGGCAAGAAAAGAGAAGTTTTTTTAAATAACTCTTTCTGCCTTTCTATAGAATATACTAAGGCTTTTAACTCCAATAAAACAGCAGTTTGATAACCTGAACCAGTTCCAATCTCTAATATTTTATCACCAGGTTTAATTTCTAAAGTTTGCGATTGGAAAGCAACCGTATATGGTTGAGAAATAGTTTGTTCTGCAGCTATAGGAAATGCTTTATCTTGATAAGCATGCGTCTCAAAACTGGAGTCTATAAACAAGTGTCGTGGAATTTCTCGAATAGCATTCAGTACATTACTGTCTGTAATTCCCTTTGCTTCTAATAATGTAGCAAGCTGATTTCTAAGTCCTTGGTGTTTTGAAGTGTCTTTCAATTTTAACAGTTTTGTAAAGTCTAAAAATAGTAATAATTCTAAATACATTCTTATAAAATTGTATCTTTGTTTTTGTTGAAAATTTTTGATATTTCTTCAGAATTTTTTAAATAAATAATATCACAGTATTCAAGGTACTTTAGTGGCTGAAATAGAAAGTAGTAATGAAGCCAATCTCCTAAAATTTCAGGAACCTTTGAATGAAAAAATATATAAATATGTTAAAAGCAGGTGTTTTAGGTGCTGGTCATCTAGGTAAAATCCATTTACGTTTATTGCAAGAATCTAAGATGTATGAATTGGTTGGTTTTTTTGACCCATTTAAAGAGAATGCAAAAAAAGTAGCAAAAGAGTTTGGCTATAAATTATTTGATTCTGTTGAAGAATTAATAGCTGCAGTTGAAGTTGTAGATATTGTAACACCAACATTATCTCATTTTGAATGTGCTAAAAAAGCGATTGAAAAAGGGCGACATATTTTTATAGAAAAGCCAATTACAAAAACTGTTTTAGAAGCAGAGGCTATTAAAACATTGGCAAGTCAGTTTCATGTGCAAGGCCAAGTTGGTCATGTAGAGCGTTTTAATCCGGCATTTACCGCGGTTAAAGATAAAATTGACACTCCAATGTTTATTGAGACACACAGATTAGCAGAATTCAATCCAAGAGGAACGGATGTTCCTGTAGTTTTAGATTTAATGATACATGATATTGATATTATTTTATCGGTAGTAAATTCTAAAGTAAAAAATGTTCATGCAAGTGGAATTTCTGTTATTTCAGAAACTCCAGATATAGCAAATGCGAGAATTGAATTCGAAAATGGTTGTGTTGCAAACTTAACTGCTAGTAGAATTTCTATGAAAAACATGCGTAAAACACGCTTCTTTCAAAAAGATGCTTACATCTCCGTAGATTTTTTAGAGAAAAAGTCAGAAATTGTTAGAATGAAAGATGTTCCTAATAATCCTGACGAATTCGCAATGATTTTACAAAATGCAGAAGGTGTTAAAAAACAAATCTATTTTGACAATCCTGAAGTTGAAAATAATAATGCAATTTTAGATGAGTTAGAATCTTTTGCAGAGTCTATTAATAATGATACAAAACCAGTAGTTTCTTTAAGACAAGGGGCTGAAGCACTAAGAGTTGCACAAATGATTATCGACTGTTTTTAATAGATTAACTAAAATATATACATTGTATAATTTTGTCAATAATTACGAATTAACTTTTAATAATTAAACATGAAAAATATAGCTGTAATTGGTGCTGGAACAATGGGAAACGGAATTGCCCACACATTTGCTCAATTTAATTATAAAGTACATTTAATCGATATTTCTCAAGCCTCTTTAGACAAAGGAATTGCTACTATTTCTAAAAACTTAGATAGAATGGTTACAAAACAGAAAATATCTGAGGCTAACAAAGTTCAAACTTTAGCAAATATTACAACATTTACAGGTATCGCTGAAGGTGCAATAAATGTAGATTTAGTGGTTGAAGCAGCTACCGAAAATACAGCTCTAAAATCTAAAATATTTAAAGAATTAGACGCTATTTGTGATGATAAAACAATTTTAGCAACAAATACGTCTTCTATTTCTATTACTCAAATTGCCGCAGTTACTAGTAGGCCAGAAAAAGTAATTGGAATGCATTTTATGAATCCAGTGCCAATTATGAAGTTAGTAGAGATTATTAAAGGATATAATACCTCTGAAATTGTAATGCAAACAATTGCAGATTTAACTATCAAAATTCAGAAAACACCAATAGAAGTAAATGATTATCCTGGTTTTGTTGCAAATAGAATATTAATGCCCATGATTAACGAATCTATTGAAACTTTATACAATGGTGTTGCTGGTGTTACTGAAATTGATACTGTAATGAAGCTAGGGATGGCGCACCCTATGGGACCGCTACAATTAGCAGATTTTATTGGATTAGATGTTTGTTTATCTATATTAAACGTTTTGCATGACGGTTTTAAAAACCCGAAGTATGCCCCTTGTCCTTTATTAGTAAATATGGTAATGGCAGGTAAATTAGGTGTTAAATCTGGTGAAGGTTTCTATGATTATACAACTAATAGAAAATCTGAAAAGATTGCTAAAATGTTTAGTTAAATAAAAAAGTAAGCTACAGTGAAAAATTTTATGATACTCTTAATGAAATTAAAACACAGCTTATTCTCCTCTGCATTATGAAAATTATATTTTTAATAATTCCGATAAAGAATTAACAACCAACTATACATCCTATGAATCATTAGAAATATTTTTATTACTGGTATAGATGCCCTTTTGATATAATCTGTAAAAGTATGCAATAACTTTCCTTGCAGCGTTAAAATACGCTCTGCAATATCATCTATCTTCACCTGAGAATCTGTGTAGAACTTTTCGAACTTAACGTGAAGTTCAAAGAAATTTTTTCCTTTAATATTCCAATGTAATCCTCGTAAATTTTATTAATATATTTGAAAATTTTCTAGTAAACCGTTTAAACTATGCACTAGATTTACTCTTTTAGCTTTATCTAATCCTAATATTTATTTGTTCATAATATTAAATCTTAAAGTCTCAACTAAAATTAATAAAAATTTATCAATTTAAACTATAATTATTATTGATAGTTTTAATATCTTTATCATATAATCTTATATAAATGACAATTACCCAGTTAAAATATGCATTATCAGTTGCAGAATACCAGAATTTCACGATAGCAGCTGAACATAGTTTTGTAACTCAACCAACTTTGAGCATGCAAATCCAAAAATTAGAAGATGAATTAGGAGTAAAAATTTTTAACAGATCAAAAAAACCAATTGAATTAACTGAAATTGGTAGAAAAATTGTTGAGCAAGCCAAAGTGATTGTAGATGAAAGTAATAGAATTTTAGATATCGTACATCAACAAAAAGGATATATTGGTGGAGAATTTAAACTAGGAATAATACCAACAATAATGCCTACTTTATTGCCAATGTTCTTGCAGAATTTCACTAAAAAATACCCAAAAGTAAAGTTGATTATTGAAGAATTGACTACTGAAGATATTATCAGGAAATTAACAGATGGTCATATAGATGCTGGTATTGCAGCAACTCCTTTAGAGAATGAAGCAATAAAAGAACGACCTTTATACTACGAGCCTTTTGTTGGTTTAATTCCCCAAAACCATAGACTTTTTAATAATAAACAAATTACTGCAGAAGAACTAGAATTAGAAGATATTTTATTATTAGAAGGTGGACATTGCTTTAAAGATAGTGTTCTTAATTTGTGCAGAAATCATAAAATTGATAGTAAAAAAAGGTTTCAATTAGAAAGTGGAAGTTTTGACACCTTAATTAAGCTTTCTAAGGAAGGTTTAGGAATGACTTTATTACCGTACCTGCATACTTTAGATTTAAATGATTTTGATAAAACACATTTACGAGAGTTCACAAGTCCATCACCAGCAAGAGAAGTAAGTTTAATTTATCATAAATCTCAATTAAAAATGCAATTAATTGAAGCGTTACAAAAGACAATTGATGGTGTAATAAGAGGTGCTATTTCTTTTTCTGATGTGAAAATTATTAGTCCTATAAAAAAATAAAAAAAAAACTCCAATTTATTACAAGATTTTTTGAAAGTCCTCGAAATTCTTTGGGATATTCTCTAAGAATACATTTTTTCTCGAAGTTCTTTAATTTTTGGATCAGATAAATATTCTTCAAAAGTAGTGTACCTATCGATTGCTCCTTTAGGTGTTAATTCTATAATTCTATTTGCCACCGTTTGCGCAAATTCATGATCATGAGTTGATAGAAATATAGTTCCTTTGAAATTAATTAAAGCATTGTTTAAGGACTGTATAGATTCTAAATCTAAGTGATTTGTTGGTTCGTCTAAAATTAAAACATTTCCTCTTTTCATCATCATTCTAGACAACATACAACGTACTTTTTCTCCACCAGAAAGCACATTACTTTTCTTTAATGCTTCTTCTCCAGAAAATATCATTTTCCCTAAAAACCCTCGAATAAAAACTTCTTCTCTTTCTTCTTCCGTTTGAGCATATTGCCTTAACCAATCTACCAAATTTAAATTACCATCTTGAAAAAAAGTTGAATTATCTAGAGGTAAATAAGATTGCGTTGTAGTAACTCCCCAAGAAAACTTCCCTGCGTCTGCTTTCTCGTTATCTGTTATAATTTGATAAAAAGCGCTAATAGCTCTAGAGTTTTTAGAAATAATGGCAATTTTGTCACCCTTGTTTAAATTTATATGAACCTTATCAAATAATTTTTCCTTTTCAAAATGTTTAGATAAACCCTCTACATTTAAAATTTGGTCTCCTGCCTCCCTATCTCTATCAAAAATAATTGCAGGGTAGCGTCTGCTAGATGGTTTAATATCTTCAACATTTAACTTCTCAATCATTTTTTTACGAGAAGTTGCTTGTTTCGATTTTGCAACATTGGCTGAGAAGCGTCTAATAAAATCTTCTAGTTCTTTCTTTTTATCTTCTGCTTTTTTATTTTGTTGTGCTCTTTGTTTTGCAGCTAACTGACTAGATTCATACCAAAAGGTATAATTACCTGAATAATGATTTATTTTACTAAAATCAATATCAGATATATGCGTGCAAACTGCATCTAAAAAGTGCCTATCATGAGAAACCACAATTACCGTATTTTCAAAATTTGCTAAGAAATTTTCTAACCAAGAAATTGTTTCAAAATCTAAATCGTTGGTTGGCTCATCCATTATTAAGACATCAGGGTTACCAAATAAAGCCTGTGCAATAAGAACACGAACTTTTTGCTTACCATCTAAATCTTTCATTAAGGTATAGTGCAAATCTTCTTTAATACCTAAATTGGATAACATAGCAGCCGCGTTAGAATCTGCGTTCCAACCGTCCATCTCCTCAAAAATGATTTGTAACTCTCCTATTTTCTCTGCATTTTCATCACTATAATCTGCATATAATGCATCAATTTGCTTTTTAATTTTAAACAAATCTTTGTTTCCCATTACTATAGTTTCCAAAACTGGAAACTCATCAAATGCATAATGATCTTGAGTTAATACTGACATACGTTTTCCTTTATCTAAATGCACTTGCCCAGAGGTAGGCTCTTGCATACCTGAAATAATTTTCAAGAAAGTAGATTTACCTGATCCATTTGCGCCGATAATACCATAGCAATTTCCATTAAGAAACTTTGTATTAACTTCATCAAATAGAATACGTTTACCAAATTGAACAGATAGGTTAGAAACTGATAACATAAATAAGCTTTTAAATTTGTGCAAAAGTACAAATTACATTTTTCTTTTTAACCTATAAACCTAATACTTTTCTTTGAATTTGCCATAAATTTGAGATATTACTTAAGAGTATTTTAACAGTGAATTAACAAATTTACCTGTTTCTAATTTTTACATTTGTATTCTACCCTTGGGGTTATTTCTATTATGACAAAAAATATAATTTCTTATATTCCTTTTTCTCTTTTAATTTTGTTTGCGCTAGGATGTGATACAAAAAATGAAAATTCTAAAACTTTTTTTGGAGGAAAGATTATAAACCCTAAAACTAAATTTGTTGTTCTCTATTCCAATGATAAAGTAATTGATACCTTATTATTAAATCATAGAAATAAGTTTTTGGCAACTTATGACAATTTAGATGAAGGCTTGTACTATATTGAACATGGTAATGAAAATCAGTATGTGTATCTTGAGCCAAAGGATAGTTTAATGCTACGTTTAAATACTTGGGATTTTGACGAATCGTTGGTATTTGCTGGAAAAGGTGCAGAAAGAAATAATATTCTAATTGATATTTTTTTAGAAGCTGAAAATGAAAGAAAACTCTTTTATCAACTCAATAATCTTGAACCAATAGCTTACAAAAATAAAATTGATTCTATAATTAATTTTAAACTAGATACTTATAACGAATATATCGCAAAACATCCAAATGAAACAGAAAGCTATTTAAAAATTTTAAAAATAGCTTTAACCTATCCTATTTATTCAAGGGTGGAACGATATCCTATAAACCATTTATACACCTCTAGGAAAGAAGAATTTCCTAAAACAGATGCTTCTTTTTATGCCTATAGAACAGATATAGATTATAACAACAATGCTTTAATGTATTACGCCCCTTACGCGAGGTATATTACAAATTATCTTTATAATGTTACATATGCTTCTGGCCACAAACCTATGAAGGATGAATTTTCATCAGATTTTACGGTAGACTTATTAAATACAATTAATAATAAAATAAGTTCAAGTGATTCTAAAAACGCATTCTTAAAAAGAACTGTTTTAGACCATTTTTACAGAAAATCTAGCTGTAATATTAATAAAAAAACATTTGACACCTTTTTTAATTTATCTACAAACGAGGAACATAAAATTTTGATCAAAAATCTTTTAGCCGATAATGAATTAATTCAAAAAGGAGATAAAATAAAGGGATTTAAAATTTCAGATTTCACAAATTATCCTTTAAAAATTGGAAATTTTACAAAGAACAAGAATTCAGTACTACTTTTTTGGAATAAAGAATACATTTCTAAATCTTTTATAGGTACTAGAATTCTTTTTCTACAAAAAAGATATCCATTATTAAACTTTGCAATTATAGAGATTGATGGAAACAGCGACAATAGAATTAAAAATATAGATATTAAAAATCAGTATTTTATCAATTCTGAAAATCTAAAAAATAATTTCTTGAAAAGTAAAATGAATAGAACCATTCTTGTGAATAAAAATGGTATTGTAGAAAACGGTTATGCAGCTATTTCTTCTATAAATATATACAAGCAACTGAAGGAATTAAGTGAAATAAATTAAATAGCTGAAAGGTTGTTATATCGTGAATTTCCACTACCTTTGCACGATTTTAATTTTGAGGGAGCTCAATAGAAAATCAAGTCCAAATATATAATTGGGTTTGCAGGTAGGCGTTCTGTGAATCTACAAAAACACAGTAATGTCAACATTTTTAGAATTAGGTTTAAAAGAGCCTATAAACAAAGCATTAACAGATTTAGGTTATGAAAAACCAACTGTTATTCAAGAAAAAGCAATACCTCAAATTATTTCATCTACAGACGATTTAAAAGCATTTGCGCAAACAGGAACGGGTAAAACAGCTGCTTTTAGTTTACCAATATTAGAACTTTTAGATGATAATAGTGGTAATGTACAAGCTATTATTTTATCACCAACAAGAGAACTTGCAGTTCAAATTGGGAACAACATTAAAGACTTTTGTAAATATTTACCAAATGTTAAAGTAACTACGGTTTACGGTGGTTCTAGTATGGAAGATCAGATTAGATCTTTAAAAAGAGGATCTCAAATTGTAGTAGGTACACCCGGTAGAACTGTAGATTTAATTAAAAGAAGAGCCTTAAAATTAGGAAACGTAAAATGGTTAGTCTTAGATGAGGCTGATGAGATGTTAAACATGGGTTTCAAAGACGAATTAGATAAAGTCTTAGAAGCAACACCAGATACAAAACAAACTTTATTATTTTCTGCAACTTTTCCCAGAGAAGTCGAAGCAATTGCCAGAAACTACATGACAAAACCGGTTGAGATTACTTCTGGTGAAAAGAATGCAGGTTCAGAAAATGTAAGTCATGAATTTTATTCAGTTACAGAAAGAACTCGTTATCCTGCCTTAAAAAGAATTGCAGATTTAAACCCTGATATTTATGCAATCATATTTTGTAGAACTCGTAGAGAAACTCAAGAAGTTGCAGATAACTTAATTAGAGATGGCTATAGCGCAGATTCTTTACATGGAGATTTATCTCAAGGACAAAGAGATTCTGTAATGGGTAAATTCAGAAAAAGAACAATTAAAATATTAGTAGCCACTGATGTTGCTGCTCGTGGATTGGATGTTACTGAATTAACACACGTATTAAACCATAAATTACCAGATCAAATAGAAAACTATACTCATAGAAGTGGAAGAACTGGTAGAGCTGGAAATAAAGGTATTTCTATCGTTCTAGTAAACGGAAAAGAAAAAGGAAAACTAAGACAGATTGAAAGAATCATTAAAAAGAAGTTTGTTGAAGGTAAGGTTCCCTCTGGTAAAGAAATTGTTCAAAATCAATTGATGAATTTAATTGATAAAGTTCAAAGCACAGAGGTCAATGAATCTGAAATGGAAGAGTTTTTACCAAGTATCTACGAAAAATTAGAATCTTTAGATAGAGAAGAATTGATCAAAAAATTTGTTTCTTTAGAATTTAATACGATGTTAAAGTATTATGAAAATTCTAAAGATTTAAATGATTTATCTTCAAGAGATAATTCTAGAGCAAGAACAGAAAACGAAAACATGACTCGTTTTTTCATTAATATTGGTAGAAAAGATAGTTTAAATCCTGGAACATTAATTGGTTTAATTAATGACCAAAATATTGGTGATAAAGTAGAAATTGGATCTATAGATATTTTAGATACTTTCTCTTTCTTTGAAATTGACAAAAACTTCGAAGAAAAAACCTTAGAAGCTTTTGCTTCTAACCAACCAGACTTTGAAGGACGTTCAGTAAATATAGAAATTACTAAAAAAGAACGTTCTGGTGGTGGAAGAAGAGGCGGAAGAAAACCTTTTGGTGGTAAGAAAGAAGGTGGCGGATTTGGAAGACGTAGGGAAGGTTCACCTTCATCTAGAAGAAGTGATTCTGGAAGCAGTAGAGGATCTTCGGATAGACGGTCATCTGATAGACCAGACAGAAGTTCTGGAGGAGATAGAAAGTCTTCTGGCGGATTTGGAAGAAAACGTAAAGAAAGTTAGAAACGAATTCTAATAAAATATAAGACCTCATAAGCTATACAGTTTATGAGGTTTTTTTTATTGAAAAACAAGACTTGTTTATAAATATTCTATAACAAGATGAAAATAGCTATCAAAATGAAAACAAAAAATTGAGACCATTTTAGATACAAACTAATTTTATTATTCTTTTTTAAAGATTTAGAAATTGTACCAGCAAGTATTGCTATTGCAGAAAAAATAAAGAAAGAAACAATCATAAAAATAAATCCTAAAATATAAAATTGAGTTATCGTACTTAAACTATCACTGAACAAAAATCCTGGAAAAAATGCGAAGAAAAATATAGAAACTTTCGGATTTAATACATTCATTAAAAAACCTTGTTTAAAAAGCTGCATTATGTTTTTCTTAGGGGTAAAATCTTCAGATAAAAGAATACTCGTATCTGTCTTATAAACTTTAAATGCAAGATATAAAAGATACACCGAACCGAATATTTTAATTCCCATATATAAATTTTCAGAGGTACTAATAATAGCAGAAACTCCAAAAGCTAATAAAGTTGTATGCACCAAACAACCAGAAATTAAACCAATAACAGTGGCTAATCCGAAAGTTCTTCCATTCACAATACTTTGTGTTAAAACAAAAATATTATCTGGTCCTGGTGAAATTGCTAAAATAGAAGTTGCCAATGCAAAAGACAAAAGTGTTTCAATCATTATAGTAAAAATACACATTTTTGTTATGCCTTAAAACAGTAAGCTTTAAATAAAATATCTTTTTATGAATGCCACTTTTAAAAGCAAAGAATTAAAATGAAAACTACTGATTTAATATAAATCTCTCTTATTTTTGTTTATTAAAAATTGTAATAAATTAAACAAAATTAATAACTTACCTCTCAAATTACGTACCTTTGTATATAAAATAATATCAAATTGTTCTGTGTTTTTAGGATTTAAAAAACAATTAAATTTTAAATATGTTTAATTATTCACAAAGGTTTAGATAGATAAGTTAATAATATGTTTTAAAGTTTATATTAAAATAAATGAGTTTTATAATTATTTTTGCAACATTTTTAGGAATGGAATTTATGGCTTGGTACACCCACAAGTTTGTAATGCACGGTTTTCTATGGAATTTACATCAAGACCACCATATACCAAATAAAAAGAATTTCTTCGAAAGAAATGACGTTTTCTTCCTAATATATGCAGTTCCCTCTTGGCTTTGCATTATGCTCGGTTCTATGTTTGCTATATGGTGGGTAATGCATATTGGCTTTGGAATATTAGCATATGGTATTGCATACTTTTTAGTTCATGAAGTATTTATTCACCAACGTTTTAAATGGTTTAAAAATAGTGAAACAGTATACTTAAAAGCAATTCGTAGAGCGCATAAAATACATCACAAACATATAGGTAAAGAAAAAGGAGAGTGTTTCGGAATGCTTATAGTTCCTTGGAAATATGTAAAAGATGAACTTAGAAAAGTAAAAGCTTGAATCTTGACTTTTAAAAAAACAGCTTCAAAGAAGATGAATTCTGAAATAAACGATATATAATATTCCAATCACTGTGAAAAAAGCTGTAATTATTGGTTCTGGAATTGCTGGTATTGCCTCTGCAATTCGATTACAAAATAAAGGATATAGTGTTCAAATACTTGAAAAAAACGACTATCCTGGCGGAAAAATTACGCAACTTACTAGTAATGGGTTTCGGTTTGATGCGGGACCTTCCCTTTTTACGATGCCTAATTTAGTTACTGAACTTTTTGAAATTTGTGGTAAAAAAACTTCTGATTATTTTAACTATGATCGACTTAACATTTTATGCAATTATTTCTATGAGGACGGAACGAAAATTTCAGCAAATTCAGACATTCCTACTTTTGCAAAAGAAATGAGTGAAAAAACATGTGATTCTGCCGAAAGCGTAAAAAAACATCTCGAAAAGAGTGCTTTTATTTATCGCGCTACAGAAGAACAATTCCTGAATAAATCGCTACATAAAATAAGCTCTTTTCTTTCATTTTCAACCTTAACATCTATATTCAAGCTTCCTTTTCTGAAAATTTTTAGTTCAATGAATCAGGTAAATGAAAAGGCATTTAAAGATTCTAAAACAATTAGAATATTTAACAGATATGCTACTTACAATGGCTCTAACCCTTATAAAGCTCCAGGTATTTTAAATATAATTCCTCATTTAGAATATGGTTTAGGTGCATATTTACCAAAAGGAGGTATGCATGAAATAACGAATAGTTTAGTTCAGTTAGCAAAGGAAATAGGAGTAAAATTTCATTTTAACACCGAAGTAACTGCTATTAAAACAATAGATAATTTAGCAAAAAGCGTACAAACAAAATCAGATAACTTCAAAGCAGATATTGTTATTTGCAATGCAGATATACATACGGTATACGAAAAGCTATTACCATCAGTTAAAAAACTTAAAAAAGTTGATGCTCAAGAACGCTCAAGCTCTGCACTTATCTTCTATTGGGGAATTGGAAAAGAGTTCCCTGAATTAGACGTGCATAATATTATGTTTACGGAAGATTATAAAACAGAGTTTAAACATCTATTTGAATCTAAAGACATCTATAAAGATCCAACCATTTACATCAATATTAGTAGTAAACATATTAAAGGAGATGCACCTAAAGGTAAAGAAAATTGGTTTGTAATGATTAATGTACCGTCTATTTATGACCAAGATTGGGATAAAATGATTGCTAAAGCAAAAGAAAATATTTTAATAAAAATATCAAAAGTTTTAGGTGAAGACATTGAAAATTTAATAGAATTTGAAGAACAATTAACCCCACAACTTATACAAGATAAAACAAATTCTTATAAGGGCTCTTTGTACGGAACCTCAAGTAATAATAAGTTTTCGGCATTTCTGAGGCATAAAAATTTCTCTTCAGAATACAAAAATCTATTTTTCTGCGGTGGTAGTGTACATCCTGGTGGAGGAATTCCATTAGCACTCTCTTCAGCAAAAATTATTGATAAATTAATTAAATGATTAAATCTAACTCTATAGAAAATAGGTGTATCAGTGTTTTGCTTTTATTCTACTTTGGCCTATTAGGAATATGTATTCCAGCAACCAGAGAACTTTTTATAACCCTTACACCTCTTAACTTGTTTATTACGCTGGAAAATTTTTATAAAATAAATAAAGATTACAGTCCACGATTCTTGATGCTTTCTTTACTTGTATTTCTTAAAGTTTTTTTTCTTTAGGTAAGAGTACCTATTATTGTCATAATCAACAAAAAAAATAAGTTACTTTTTAAGAAGTGCCTTATTAATTCTTTTTATTAAACCAGGACCTTCATATATAAAACCTGTATAAACTTGCACTAAGTCTGCTCCGGCATTTAACTTTTCTATGGCATCCTCTGCGGAATGAATTCCTCCTACTCCAATAATAGGAAAAGATTTATTTGAAGTATCTGCTAAATATTTAATTACTTGAGTACTTTGATCTTTTATAGGTTGGCCACTTACCCCACCATTCCCTATTTGCTGCAAACGCTTTTTAGATGCATTTAAATTATTTCTTGTAGTAGACGTATTTGAGGCAATTACACCATCAATCTTTGTTTCTGCAACCAATTCTATAATTTCATCTAGTTGTGAATTATTTAAATCTGGCGCTATTTTCAGTAAAATAGGTTTCTTAATTTTAAATAAATTATTCTGACTCTGACATTCAGTAATTAATTCTAATAAATAATCTTTGTCACTTAATTTAGCATGACTTCCCACGTTTGGGCAACTTACGTTTAAAACGAAATAATCTACGAATGGGTGTAGTTCTTTAAAAACATTTAGATAATCTTGAGTGTAATCTTCTAACTTCGTTTCCGTATTTTTTCCAATGTTACCACCGATAATTACTTTATGTTTGTTCTTTTTTAAATTTTTAATAGCCTCTTCTACACCATCATTGTTAAAACCCAAACGATTTATTATTCCTTGATCATCTTTTAAGCGAAATAATCTTTTCTTAGGGTTTCCAAGTTGTCCTTTTGGTGTTACTGTTCCAATCTCTATAAAACCAAATCCAAAATTGGCTAATTCATTATATAAAACTGCATTTTTATCAAAGCCTGCAGCCAAACCAACCGGGTTTGCAAAAGTTAATCCAAATAAATTACGTTCTAATTTCTTGTTTTTTACTTGATATAAATTTCTGAAAACGGAAGCTACAAAAGGAATTTTGCACAAAATTCTAATCAAATAAAATGTAAAATAATGAACCTTTTCTGGATCAAATAAAAATAAAATTGGTCTTATTAATAATTTATACACTTAAATTTGTTGATTTTTAATTATCGTAATCCCGAAATAAGAAAATTTTCACTTATTCTATCTTAAAATAGCATCTAAATTCTTTTCGAATGTCTGTTGTAATTTCTGCATTATTTTTTCAATCTGTTTATCCGCTAGTGTCTTTGTCTCATCTTGAATTAAAAAACTAACGGCATATGATTTTTTCCCTTGTGGCAAATTATCTCCTTGATAAACATCAAATAAATCAACCTCTTTTAATAAGTTTTTCTCTGATTGGAACGCCAAGTTATAAATTTCTTTAAACTCTGTTTTAACATCTATTAATAAAGCTAAATCTCTTTTAACTGCAGGAAATTTAGGTAAGCCTGTTACTTTTATACTTTTATTACCCGTTATTTTTAAAATAGTATCCCAGTTAAAATCTGCAAATAAAACTTCTTGTTTAATTCCGAACTCCTTTATTAAACCTTTTTTTAGTACCCCAAACTCTACCAACTTCATTTTACCCAGACTTAATATAATTCCTTCAGAGAAAACATCATGTTTTGCTGGCGTTGTTTTTAAATTTTCAATTCCTAACCTACTTAAAATATTTGTAATAATTCCTTTTAAATAAAAGAAGTCAGAAACTTTAGATGTTGTATTCCAATTATCCGTTGTTCTATTTCCTGTTATAAATAAAGTAAGATGTTTATCTTCTTGGTATTTTTCATTGTATTTATGATATGTTTTCCCAAACTCATAGAATTTTAATGAATTATTTTTTCTGTTTAAATTATAAGAGACACTTTCTAAACCACTAAATAGTAAAGATTGACGAAGTACTTTTAAATCATTACTTAATGGATTTAACATTTCTACATTCGCTTCCTCGGTTATATTATTAGATAATGCTACATATTCTGGCTTTGTTAAAGAATTTGCCATCGTTTCATTAAAACCTAAAGCCGTTAATTGGTTCGCTATAATATTTTCAATTTTAGTTTCTTTATTAGAATCGAATGAAATTGAAGTATTTAATTTATGAGAAAATTCTATATTATTATAACCATAAACTCTTAAAATCTCTTCAATAATATCTGCTTCGCGCTGCACGTCTGTTCTATAGGAAGGAATGGTTAAACCCAATCCTCCTTCAGTTTCACTATTAATTTTAATTTCTAAAGACGCTAAAATTTTCTTAATAGTTTCTTTAGGAATTTCTTGTCCTATTAAACGATATGCATTTTCGTAAGAAAGAAACACCTGATAATCTTCAATTTTTTCAGGGTAAAAATCTGAAATATCAGAGCCCATTTTACCACCAGCGTATTCTTCTATTAACAAAGCTGCTCTTTTTAGAGCGTATTTAGTTAAAGTAATATCTATTCCTCTTTCAAAACGAAAAGAAGCATCTGTATTTAATGCATGTCTTTTAGCGGTTTTTCTCACAGCAATAGAATTAAAATAGGCGCTCTCTAAAAAGATTGAGTTTGTATGCTCTGTTACACCAGATTTACTTCCACCAAAAACTCCAGCGATACAAAGTGGATCAGAGTTCGCATCACAAATCATAATATCTTCTGATGACAACGATCTTTTAACACCGTCTAAAGTTGTGAACGCTGTACCCTCTTTTAAAGTTTTTACAAGAATCTTATTACCTTTTACCTGTTGAGCATCAAAAGCATGTAGTGGCTGTCCTAACTCGTGTAATACATAATTTGTAATATCTACAATGTTATTTTTAGGTGTTAAACCAATGGCTTTTAATCTATTTTGAATCCATTCTGGAGAATCTTTTACAGTAACATCTGTAATTGAAATTCCACAATATCTTGGAGCTTGATCTTTATCATCTACTTCAACATCAAAACGTAAAGTTCTTTCATCTACATGAAAATCACTAACAGATGGAGAAATTAATTCTAAATTAATGTCTTGCTGCATTAAACCTGCACGTAAATCCCTGGCAACACCAAAATGACTCATTGCATCTGATCTATTTGGAGTTAAACCAATTTCAAAAATTTCATCTATCTCTATATCAAAAACTTCTGCAGCAGAAGCTCCTACTTTTAAGGCTTCATCCAGAACCATAATACCGTCATGACCTA